>Ga0207691_10000014_pt1 | contig 142542 bp, 126 predicted proteins | sample KBSM13metaG_FD_184327 | JGI IMG/M metagenome (GOLD analysis project Ga0207691, IMG submission 184327) | Miscanthus rhizosphere microbial communities from Kellogg Biological Station, Michigan, USA - KBS M1-3 metaG (SPAdes) (version 2) | ecosystem: Host-associated > Plants > Roots > Rhizosphere...
CAACCCCTCCAAATCCGAAAGACCGGATATTCTTTTGCAACAGTTCGAAATTCATTTCGTCGGGTTCAAAAGCAAGGATCTCGGCGTCGGGAAAAAGACGTTTGAGATAGATCACACTCAGTCCGATATTGGCCCCGCAATCGATGATAAAAGGCTTCGCGGGCAGTGATTGACGGTAGATCTCATCAATAAAGATCTCCTTAAACCCATGCAGCAGTTCGGTCGGACTATAATAATACAGGGTCCTGCCAAACAATTCGTGTGTTCTGATCCTTCCACTACCCAGGTGCTTATAATAGATCTTCCTGAGAGACCCCACATTCACCACTTGATACGGATTGTGAAAAATTCCCGAAAGCCGCTTTCGGGCACCCTGCAGGATTTTCTTGCCAAAGGACTTATTTTGCATGCGTTTGTTTAAGTCAGGCGCGCAATTTACAGAGATCAGGGAGAATTCTCTTTAACCATTCCGGCATGCTGTCCATTCTGATTTGTTCGATTAAGAAAGATTTACTGGAAAAACTCAAACTGAACCTGAAGGAAACGACAGGTGTTGATTATGAACTGCTGGTTTCAGACAATGCGACGGTACAAAAACCACTCTGCGAAGTATACAATGAACTGGCTTCCCGGGCGTCGCGCGCTTTTTGGTGTTTTATCCACGAAGACATTGCCTTTTTAACCCCCGGCTGGGGACTCCGGCTGATCGAATCGTTCAATAAAAATCCCGAAACGGGGCTCATTGGCGTAGCGGGTGCCAGATATAAGAGCAAGACGCCTTCAGGATGGTCCACAGGCATTCCGTCTATGGACTGTTGTAATATTTTTCATGAAGACAGTCTGGGGACCCGGCATCGGCTTTATAGCAATCCAATGAATGCTGAATGCAGCGAAGTGGTGAATGTAGACGGTGTCTTTATGGCCATACGAAAAGAGGTCTGGCCCGGCGCCCGTTTCAATGAAACCCTGTTACGTGGATTTCATCTGTATGATATTGATTTCTCCTTTCAGGTAATCCGCACATGGAAGGCTGCGGTGTTGTTCAATATCGATATACTTCATTTCACCGAAGGCGGAAGTTTCGGAGATGCCTGGATGAAATATACGCTTGACTGGCATCAGGCATATCAGAAAGAATTACCCTCTGTGCTGAAAGATCACCCTGACCCGGAAACTATGGAAAAAAAAATCCGCAGGAACTGGCTTTACCGGCTGAGTACCGAGAAGATTGCTTTTTCCAACAAACTGAAATGGCTTCGTAAGTCAAGATCATGGGAGGATCTGCGGGCATGGCCCTATGCGATCCTCTTTCTCACGGGGAAATTTTATAAAAAATCCCGTTGAAAGCCAGCCTTTCATTACATACCGGATCTGAAAACAACGTTCATCGCTTTATAAACTTCACCCTTTATAAACAAAGGGAATAAAGAGTGTATAGATCACCAGCATGATCGAACCGATATATTCGGCGGGAAAACCGAAAATTGTTGAAAACGTTCCGCCGATGACCATGACCCAGAGCACAAAGGCAAGGGAGGAAAACAGGACCTGGCCCGCTTTTTTGACCTGGGTCACGTAAATGAGGTACAGCGGGTTGAGGACGACCAGGATGCCAAAGACGACCCATAACAGGAGGGTTTTGTTTCCGGATGATCCGGCACCCATGATCAGCCCCTTGATGGTAACATAGGCCGTGATGATTTCAGAAGGGATGAGTTTGACCAGTCTGTCTTTATAGTCATTGACGTTCGAAGGCGGCACGGTAACATCGGCCATGGATTTGATTTCGCGGGCCATAGGCATTGTTTGTTTCCCAATTTAAGCTATTCATCAGGAAAAGGAGGGCGCCGGCGACGGGTTCGGGGCGGATCCCGGAACTGCCATTTTTGCATCATTTAACGGATGGCATAATGATTGTCATTCCCTTATGAATTCTTTACAACTAACCACAAATAAATCAATATTATGGGCAAAATCATAGGAATCGACCTGGGTACCACCAACAGTTGTGTTGCCGTAATGGAAGGGAATGAACCTGTTGTGATCGCCAATGAAGAAGGACGCCGTACTACGCCCTCCGTAGTGGCTTTTCTTAAGAATGGCGAGAGAAAAGTGGGAGACCCGGCCAAACGCCAGGCTATCACCAATCCGGTGAATACCATTTCCTCCGTAAAACGGTTTATGGGCCGCCGGTACGACGAAGTGACCAATGAAATCAGCCATTGGAGCTATAAAGTCGTCAAAGGTGACAACAATACTTGCCGTATTGACATAGACGGGCGTATGTATACTCCCCAGGAAATCAGCGCGATGATTCTTCAAAAAATGAAGAAAACAGCAGAAGATTATCTGGGTCAGGAAGTTACCGAAGCGGTGATTACCGTTCCGGCTTATTTTAACGACGCCCAGCGCCAGGCGACCAAGGAAGCTGGCGAAATTGCCGGTTTGAATGTACGCCGTATCGTGAATGAACCAACTGCCGCCGCATTAGCCTATGGACTGGATAAAGCCGGAAAAGATGAAAAAATTGCGGTGTTTGACCTTGGCGGCGGAACTTTTGACATTTCCGTTCTGGAACTTGGTGACGGAGTTTTTGAAGTGAAATCCACTAACGGGGATACACACCTGGGTGGTGATGATTTCGACAAAATCATCATCGACTGGCTCGCAGAAGAATTTAAAAAGGACGAAAACATCGACCTGCGCAAAGACCCTATGGCGCTGCAGCGTTTGAAAGAAGCTGCTGAAAAAGCGAAGATCGAACTCTCTTCTTCTACTGAAACCGAGATCAACCTGCCTTATGTAACCGCCGTGGACGGCGTTCCCAAGCACCTGGTGAAGAAACTCACGAGGGCGAAATTCGAACAGATATGCGATCCTCTTTTTGAAAGATGTCTGAAACCCTGTGAACAGGCCCTTAAAGACGCGGGTCTGAATGCATCACAGATCGATGAAGTGATCCTGGTGGGCGGAAGCACCCGTATTCCCAAAGTGCAGGATCTCGTGGAAAAATTCTTCGGAAAGAAACCCAATAAGAGCGTAAACCCGGATGAAGTCGTCGCCATCGGCGCGGCAATCCAGGGTGCGGTGCTGACCGGGGAAGTAAAAGACGTGTTGCTCCTTGACGTAACACCTCTGAGCCTGGGTATCGAAACCATGGGTGGCGTGATGACGCGCCTGATCGACAGCAACACCACCATCCCGACAAAGAAATCAGAAGTATTTTCAACTGCCAGCGACAGCCAGCCGGGTGTACAGATTCATGTATTGCAGGGCGAAAGGCCGATGGCAAACCAGAATAAGAGTCTTGGCATGTTCAATCTCGACGGCATACCACCGGCTCCCCGCGGTGTTCCGCAGATCGAAGTCACTTTCGACATCGATGCCAATGGTATCCTGCACGTGGTAGCCAAAGACAAAGGCACCGGAAAAGAACAAAAGATCCGTATCGAAGCGGGCAGCGGGCTGAGCAAGGAAGAAGTGGAAAGGATGAAAGCAGAAGCGAAAGCCAATGAAAGCACAGACAAGGAAGCGCGCGATAAAGTAGACAAACTCAACCAGGCAGACAGCTTTATATTCCAGACTGAAAAGCAGCTCAAGGAATTGGGAGAAAAGTTACCGGCCGACAAGAAAGCGCCCATCGAAACCGCGCTGAATAACCTGAAGGAGGCCCACAAATCACAGGATTCCGCTAAGATTGATGCCGCCATCGCGGAAATCAACAATGCATGGACCGCGGCTTCCGAACATCTGTATAAAGCTACACAGGAAGGCGGACAGCAGCCTGAAGGGGGTGCCCAGCCTAACGGCAACGAACAATCGAATGCAAACCGCAACGCAGAAAACGTAACGGACGCTGAATTCGAGGAAGTTAAATGAACTTAACTTTAATCATGGAGATAAGGGCTGACCATTGTGTCAGCCCTTATTTATTAATGAGTTATGAGTGAAATCAGGATTTGGGGATGATGGGTTTGATACATATCTGACTTTAAACGCGCTTTTTGTGATCGTATATTTGCACCGTAATCAAGAGCAATAACAGTCTTGCAAGCTCAACCGGTCTACACTTCTTTCTAACGATTCTTTTGTGTTCTCCTTCAGTTGCTCGTTGAAGTTTATATCTTAAAAAGGAAATTTTATGAACCAAGTAGTAAAGACATCCGTCGTACAGATGGATAAGGAAATGCTGAAAAGATTTACCGAAGTAAAGGAAACCGTCGCAACAGGCTTTGAACTGACCGACAAGAGACGTTTTACATCAGCTGATCTCTGGAGGATTCACCAGGCTAAAAAGCAGCCTGCACGTATCACCAGGAGATGGGCTCTTTAATCAAAAAAAACCGTCATCACTATAAGCCTTTAATTCGGGCACATGGAAAGGATCCGTTGTGAAATCTGACTAAACACTGTTGCAAAACAGTGTTTTTTTATTTTGGGGAAGGAGTAAACTACATGATGTCGAGCGCTTTGGCAAAAAAAGTGCAATTGAAAGGCAGAACGAGGATGCTCACGCCGCCGATCACCTGGTACAACCCGATGAAGGCAATCACAGAAAGAATAAATAAAACCCAGTAAAGGCCTTTTTTAGAATTTTCCATGTCAGTTTGTTTGATGCGCAAATATATTCGAATTCCCGTCTATTCAACCCTGCTAGAGTATCTTTTTTAGTGTGCTACTTTAATTTCATTACAAACCACGCATTTGGTATTTTCGCGCCAATACTCCCCTACAAAATCTGCTTTGAACTTTAGTCTGAGATGAAGATACATTTCTATTTACGTTTTAGCACCCGACAGGGACAGGACCTTTTTATCTGCGGAAATATTGCGGAACTGGGGTACCAGAATAAACTGACCACCACTCCGGTTCCGATGGTGTATAAAAACCAGGACTATTGGGAGATCACGATAGAGCTGGCGGGCATGCCTCCCGATCCGGTTCAGTATTATTATCAGCTCAGAACCGAGGACGGCAGCATCGTGCACGAATGGGGCAACGACCGCGAGATCAAACTTACTTCGAAACACGACGACTGGCAGGTTTTTGATACCTGGAATCACGCCGGCGAATATGAGAACGCTTTTTACACTGCACCTTTCCAGGAAATTCTCCTGCCACCCGCACCAAAGAAAACCGGGCGGAAGACGCCCCGGTATTTTACCCACCTTTTCAGGGTGAAAGCGCCGCTGTTACACAGCCATCACGCGGTCTGCCTTTCCGGAAACGGAAAGCAGTTCGGGAACTGGTCGATGGACGAACCTTTGATCCTCAAAAAGGAGGGAGCCTGGTGGTCCATTGAAATGGACCTTTCAGAAAACAGTCATCCGATCCACTATAAATATGGCATTTATGACGTCCGTCATAAATCCCTGGTACAATTCGAGAATGGTCCAAACCGAAACCTGCTTGGAGAAATGCAGGAAGGCCGTCTTACGATCCTGCATGACGGATTCATCCATATGCCCAACAGCATCTGGAAGGGTGCCGGTGTAAGTATACCTGTCTTCAGCCTCCGCTCGAAGAACTCATTGGGTACCGGCGAATTCTCTGATATACGGCTTTTGGTCGACTGGGCGCATAAGACTGGCCTGAAGCTTATCCAGATTCTTCCGATAAATGACACATCAGCCACCGGCACCTGGGTGGATTCTTATCCCTATGGCGCCATTTCCGCCTTTGCCCTGCATCCTCTTTATCTGAATCTTACCGAGATGGCGGGTAAAAAAAATCTTTCATTCATTAAGCCACTCAGAAAGATACAGAAGCATCTTAATGCACTGCCGGAACTCGATTACGAATCGGTCATGAAGGTAAAAATGGATACCGCCAGGGAGATTTTCCTGTTGGAAAAAGAAAACTTCCTTAAAGACGAAAATTTTAAAGAGTTCTTCGATCAGAATAAATCCTGGCTGGTGCCTTACGCCGCTTTTTGCTATCTGAAAGAAACGAACGGAAGTCCTGATTCCCGCAAGTGGAAAACCTATGGAAAATACAGTAAGCTCGCCGTAGACAGGCTGACGGCACCTCAGTCCAAACAATACGATCAGATCGCCTTCTATTATTTTGTTCAATTCCATCTTCACCGTCAGCTGAGAAAATCTGTATCCTATGCCCATGAAAATGGTGTTATCCTCAAAGGCGATATTCCGATAGGAGTGTACAGGCACAGTTGCGATGCCTGGGTTTCACCCGAGCTCTACCACATGGACCTGCAGGCCGGCGCGCCACCGGATCCTTTTGCGGTTACAGGGCAGAACTGGGGATTCCCTACATACAACTGGGAAAAAATGGCGAAGGATTCTTTCCAGTGGTGGAAGAACCGGTTCACGCAGATGTCCTATTATTTTGATGCATTCCGCATTGACCATATCCTTGGATTTTTCAGAATCTGGAGTATCCCCATCAGCCAGGTTGAAGGCATCATGGGTCATTTCGAACATGCCATACCGGTTTACCGGATGGAGTTCAACGAAAAAAATATCTATTTCGATAAAGACCGCTACACAAAGCCCTTTATTAACGAAGCAGTTCTATGGGAATATTTCGGTCCGGATACCGAAAACCTCAAACAGCTCTATTTTGAAGAAGGAAAAAACGGTCAGTATACTATTCGGGCATTTGTCGATACGCAGCGTAAAGTTGCCGATTATTTCGAAGACAAGACGGGTGAAACAGATATTCTCAGCCGCGATGCCCTGATGAATCTTATTTCCAATGTTATCCTTTTTGAAGTCGAGGAATCCAACGGACAGGAATTCCATTTCCGTTTTTCAATGGAGGAAACTTCATCTTTCCGTTATCTCGACTGGCACCTGCAGAACCAGCTGCGCGACCTGTATGTAAATTATTTTTTCCGCCGTCAGGATCAGTTCTGGAAAAAAGAAGCGATGAAAAAACTGCCCCTGCTCAAGCGATCCACCAATATGCTCGTCTGCGGAGAAGACCTGGGCATGGTTCCTTCCTGCGTACCGGACGTGATGAAGCAAACCGGAATCCTAAGTCTCGAGATCCAGCGGATGCCAAAAGACGTCAGCCGTGATTTTTTCAATCCTGCACAGGCACCCTATCTCTCCGTGGTGACGCCTTCCACGCACGATATGAGCACCATCCGCGGATGGTGGGAGGAAGACCGCACAAGGACCCAGAAATTCTATAATGAAGAACTCGGCCAGTGGGGCGAAGCACCTTACTTCTGCGATGCGTGGATAAACAAAGCCATCGTGCAGCAGCACCTGCATTCCCCCGCCATGTGGAGTATTTTCCAGCTGCAGGACCTGATGGGTATGGACGAAACCATACGCCGGGAAAATCCGAACGACGAAAGGATCAACGTGCCTGCCATACCTAATTTTTACTGGAAATACCGGATGCATCTTTACCTCGAAGACCTGATCAGGACAAAATCTTTCAATGAACCTTTGCGTGAAATGATAAAATCTTCCGGAAGATCCTCATGGGCATAAAAATCAGCTACCAGGCCTTTAACCTGCGTTTCAAATATCCGTTTACTATTTCAAGGGGAACAAAAACTCATCAGCCCACGCTGATCGTAAAACTCGAAGCTTTTGGACATGAGGGGTATGGAGAGGCGCCTGCCATTTCCTATTATCATATACCGGTCGATAAAATGATCGCCGATCTGGAGGCAAAGAAAGCCATGATCGAGAAATTTTCATTTACTGAGCCCACGCGATTCTGGCATTTCCTGCATCATCTGATCCCCGATAACTCCTTTCTTGTCTGCGCCCTGGATATTGCCGCCTGGGACCTGTATGGCAAAATGCAGAAGAAATCTTTGTACGAATGCTGGAAGCTTGATATCGGGGAGGGGCCGGTTACCGACTACACCATCGGCATTGATACCGTTGAAAAAATGGTGGAGAAACTGAAAGCCAAACCCTGGCCCATCTATAAAATCAAACTGGGAACGCCCGAAGACCTGCGGATTATTCATGCCCTTCGGGAAAATACGGATGCCGTACTGCGCGTAGACGCCAATGCCGGCTGGACAGCAGAAGAAGCACTTGAACTCATTCCTGAACTCCGGAAATGCGGAGTGGAATTTGTTGAGCAACCCCTTGCAAAAAATGATGAGGACGGCATGAAGCGACTCTTTGGCCTGTCCTCTCTTCCCCTGATTGCCGACGAAAGCTGCGTTTCCGAACAGGATGTGGATAGATGTCACGGCATGTTTCACGGGATTAACATCAAGTTAACCAAGTGCAGTGGTCTTACACCTGCACTACGCATGATCGAGACCGGTAGAAAACTGGGCATGAAAATTATGGCAGGCAGCATGAATGAAAGCAGTATCGGATCCGCCGCTATCGGACACCTGCTGCCCCTGTTAGACTATGTGGATATGGACGGACCGCTCCTGCTGGATGAGGACCTTGCGGAAGGAGTGGAGATGCAATACGGAAAAGTAACGCTTACCGGAAAACCGGGACTCGGAATCACCTATACGGGAAATCCATTTTAACTTTGAGGGAATGGCTGAAGAACTCATTATTTCCGAAGGCACGAGAGAGGAAAAATACCTCGAGATCATACCGCAGATAGCGGCTCTCGTCGAAGGAGAAAGCGACCTGATCGCTAACCTGGCCAACATCTGCGCGGCACTTAAGCAGCAATTCGGATGGCTTTGGATCGGTTTCTATCTCGTAAGGGAAAATGAACTGGTGCTCGGACCGTTTCAGGGACCTGTTGCGTGCACCCGGATTAAAAAGGGCAGGGGCGTTTGCGGGACGGCCTGGGAACAAATGAAGCCCATAATTGTTCAGGATGTGGAGGCTTTCCCGGGACACATCAGTTGCAGCAGTCTTTCCAAATCAGAAATTGTCATCCCGCTCATCCGCAACGGCGAAGTCCGTGCCGTGCTGGATATCGACCATTCCGAATACTCAAACTTCGACAAAACGGACGAGCTCTTTCTTACAGAAATCCTCAGCACCGTTCTTTTTTAAAAAAAAATTAAACAACCGTTTAATAGAACGGGCGATGTCCTATTTTTGTATCCCGTTGCTTGCACCAGGCCATACCAGGCTGTAGAATAGTATCCAGTTTATTTTCTCTTTATGAAACGTTTTATTTTATTCGTTCCGGTACTTTTTATACTGGCGTCAGTCCATGCACAAAGCGGGGAAGGCAAGACACTCGAGGAATGCCTGAAATATGCCGTTGAACACCAGACCAACCTGCGTCAGTCTGTCATTGATCAGCAGATCACAGAACGCCAGATTAAATACCAGCTCGCAGAATGGTACCCGCAAATAGGATTCAGCGGTACGCTCCAACATAATTTCCAAAAGCAGACCAGCATTTTCAACAACACGGCGAACCCGGTAGGCACCAGCAACGTTTCGGGCGGGTACTTCGGATTGAACCAGACCATCTTTAACCGGAACGTCGTCATCGCACAGCAGTCGGCCAGAGACGTGCGGCTTAGTGCAAAACAGAATACGATTAACACACAGATAGAAGTAGTGGCCAATGTAAGCAAAGCGTTTTACGATCTTTTGTTGTCGCACGAGCAGATCAGCCTGCTGGATACGGATATCGTGCTGCTGGAGCGATCTCTGAAAGACGCGTTTAACCAGTACAAAAGCGGCCTGGTGGATAAAACGGATTACCAGCGCGCAACCATCAGCCTGAACAACGCCAAAGCAGGCAGGAAGATCGCAGAAGAACAAATGAAAGCCAAGATCGCCATCTTGAAAGTACAGATGAGCTTTCCCGTGGATTCGTTTATGGAAGTACGTTATGATACCACCCGGATGCGGGAGCAGGTCCTTGCCCTTGACACCTCACAACTGGTGGATGTCAATAACAGGATAGAATTCCAGCAGCTGGTAACGCAAAAACGGCTGCAGGAATACAACCTCAAATATTATAAATGGGGATTTCTGCCCACCGTTTCCGCCTTTGGTGAATACAATCTGAATTATTATAACGACCAGTTCAGTAAGCTTTATACTTCCAACTATCCGAATTCCTATGCGGGAGTGACCCTGACCATTCCCCTGTTCACAGGCACGAGACGTCTCCAGGAAGTGAAGATCGCCGAGCTGCAGCTGGACCGGCTCAACATTAATTTCTCTTCTCTGAGGGATTCGATCTATGCACAGTATGTACAGGCGATTTCTTCCTTTAAGGCCAACCTGAATAACTACTATGAACAGAAAGAAAACCTGGGACTGGCGCAGGAAGTATACAGGATTATCCAGTTGCAGTACCGGCAGGGCGTAAAGAGTTACCTGGACGTGGTGACGGCCAACAATGATTTGTTCAATGCCCAGATAAACTATTCCAATGCCCTTTTCCTTGTGCTAAGCAACCGGGTGGATGTGGAACGGGCTTTGGGAACATTAAAATACAATTACTAATTACCGGTTATGATGAATAGAACCTTACTTTTCCTTGCGTTTGTTTCGGGCCTTGCATCCTGCGGCCACAAGGATCCGCCTCCGCCGCCGCCTCCAACGTCAGTAAATGCCTATACGGTTTCTTCCGGTTCGGCAACATTTTACATCTCTTACCCGGCAACTATTACCGCGGTAAATCAGATAGATGTTCGTCCGCTCGTATCCGGCTATATCACCGGCATTTATTTCACAGAGGGACAGAAAGTACAAAAAGGACAGAAGCTTTATACGATCGATCAGCAGCAATACCGTGGTGCTTATGAACAGGCCATCGCACAGTTGAGAATAGCGGAAGCCAACCTGGTGAAACTCCAACAGGATGCCGAACGGTACCAGGAACTCGGTCGTCAGGACGCAATTGCGCAACAGACGGTTCAACATGCGATGGCTGATCTGGAAGCTGGCAAAAAGCAGGTCGAAGCGGCAAAGGCCAATGTGAATGCCATTCAGGTGAACCTGCAATATTCCACCATCTCGGCGCCGCTTACGGGAACCATCGGCATTTCTAATGTTAAAATCGGCGCATCGGTCACGCCGGGAACGACCGTGCTGAACACGATCTCTTCCGACAATCCAATCGCGCTGGATGTTCCGCTTGATCAATCACTCATCCCTTTTATAGAAAGGCAAAAAGCGCAGCCTGAAAGTCCAAAGGATTCAACCTTCACACTCAGCTTCGCAGATCAGTCCAGGTATCCCTATCCGGGCAAAGTATTTATTATCGATCGCGCGGTGGATCCGCAGACGGCTACTATCAAAGTGCGTTTTCTGTTTCCCAATCCGAAACTGGAACTGAAGGCGGGCATGTCAGCCAATCTGCAGATCATGCACAAGAGCGCACCGAACACCATCATCATTCCTTATCGCGCCACCATAGAACAGATGGCGGAATATTTTGTTTTTGTGATTAACGCCGATACGGTCGCGCAGCGTAAAGTTCAGCTGGGTGCCCGGATCAGGGACCAGGTCGTCGTCAGTTCCGGATTGAAAGACAATGAACTGATCGTCCTGGACGGCGTTCAAAAACTGAGGGAAGGTTCTAAAGTAAAATATTCAGTGGTTTCTCCAGTGGATTCGGTCCGGAAAATTGCTGCTGATACAACAAAGAGATAATCATCGTAATCCTGTAGAGCATGATTGCAGATACTTTTATTAAAAGGCCGGTTACCGCCATCGTCGTATCCATCATTATTGTCCTGGTGGGTACGCTCGCCCTTCTGAATCTGCCCGTAAGCCAGTACCCCGACATTACTCCGCCCACGGTGCAGGTTACCAGCAACTATATCGGCGCCGACGCACTGACGGTAGAACAGACCGTGACCACGCCGATCGAGGTGCAGGTGAACGGTACACCGGGAATGGGATACATGCAGAGCAACAGTACCAACAACGGACAGAGTTCCATTACTGTCACCTACGACGTGGGCGCTGACGTCAACACAGGAATGCTTGATGTGCAGAACAGGGTGGGCATCGCTTCTCCCTCTTTACCCGATGAATTAAAAAGACTCGGTGTGATAACCAGAAAAAGGAACCCGAGTATCCTCATGCTGGTCGCCATCTATGCACCAAGAGGCACCCATGCAGTCACCTTTCTGGATAATTACACCACTATTTTTGTACGGGACGTCCTGCTGCGCGTAAAAGGTGTCGGGGATGTGATCAGCCGTACAGACGATTTCAGCATGCGCATCTGGCTAAAGCCCGACAAGCTCGCCCAGATGGGTATTTCCGCCTCAGAAGTAGTTGCTGCCCTCCAGGAACAGAATGTTCAGATTTCCGCGGGTTCCGTCGGCGCGCCACCACAAAACAACTATCAGGCCTTTGAATACACAGTAGTAACCAACAGCCGTCTGTCCACGGAAGAGCAGTTCAGAAACGTGATCGTCAGGTCAAACCCTAAAGACGGATCACTGGTTTTTCTGAGGGATGTTGCCCGCGTACAACTCGGTAAATTCAGTTATGCGAGCAATTCTTTTGTTGATGGAAAAAGAGCTTCCTACCTGCTGGTCTACCAGGCGCCTGGCAGCAATGCGCTGGCCACTGCAGAAGGTGTCTATACCGCCATGGAACAACTTAAAAAAACCTTTCCCACCGATATTGATTATGTAGTGCCTTTTGAATCTATTTCCGTTGTACAGGTGTCGATTCATGAAGTGGTTCAGACCCTGCTGGAAGCGCTGGGCCTCGTAGTACTCGTGGTGTTTCTATTCCTTCAGAGCTGGAGAGCCACCCTGATTCCCGTGCTGGCCATTCCCGTATCGATTATCGGAACCTTCAGCTTTTTTATACCGCTGGGATTCACCATCAACACCCTGACCCTGTTCGGATTCGTGCTGGCTATCGGCATCGTGGTGGACGACGCAATCGTAGTCGTGGAGGCGGTTCAGCATTATATCGACGTGGAGAAACTTTCCGCCAGGGAAGCAACGGAAAAAGCGATGCGTGATATTTCAGGGCCCGTGGTGGCAATTGCCCTGATCCTGGCGGCGGTCTTTGTACCCGTCGGCTTTATACCGGGAATTGTTGGCAGGCTGTATCAGCAGTTCGCCATAACCATCGCCATCTCCGTGCTGATTTCCGCATTTGTCGCGCTCTCGCTTACACCTGCCCTGTGCACTATGCTGCTGCGGCCAATGCATCTCGACAAAGACTCCCGTGGTTTCAACCGGTTTTTTTACCGGTTCAACAGCTGGTTTGCAAGAGTCACCAACGGGTATGGACGTTCTGTAAACAGCTGGATAAAAAGAGCGCCCTACGTAATCGTCCTGCTGGCCTGCATTTGCGTCGGCGCTTTCCTGCTCTTCAGAAACAAACCCACCGGATTCATACCACAGGAGGATGAAGGCAGATTGTACGTTACATATGAATTGCCGGAAGCTTCTTCAACGGCAAGAAGTCTGGAGACACTGAATAAGATAATGAAGATCATTTCCGAAACTCCCGGGGTACGGCACTATGCAGCCCTGGGCGGACTAAACGTTGTGACCTTCGCAACAAAGGCTAACAGCGGAACGATTTTCACTTCGCTTAAACCCTGGGATGAAAGAAAAGACAAATCCCTTCAGATCAATGGCATCATTGCCAACCTGCAGCGCGAATTCGCAGTCATCAAAGAAGCCAATATCGTGGTGATCGCACCGCCTGCCATACCCGGTCTGGGACAGACAGCCGGCTTTTCATTCGAACTTCAGCAAAAAGGAACCACCGACGACCTCAAAGCGTTCGAAGGCGTACTGAATAATTTTGTTGCAGCGGCCAACAAGAGGCCTGAGATCAATCGTGCATTTTCATTTTTTAACGCGCGTACACCCGGCTATACGCTGGATGTGGATCGCGACAAATGCAAAAAACTCGGCCTTTCGCTGGGAGATGTATATGGCACAATACAGACTTTTCTCGGTTCCTCTTATGTAAATGACCTTTCACTTTATGGAAGGAATTTCAGGGTTGTGGCGCAGGCCGACACCAATTACAGGGGAGACATCAGCAACCTCAATACTTATTTTGTAAGGAATACGGCAGGTGATATGGTGCCGCTGAGTGCAGTGGTTAAACATTCAGTAGTCAACCAGGCTGCACTGATCTATCACTTTAATCTTTTCAGGGCTGCGGAGATCAACGGCGGAGCCAAACCGGGCTATAGCAGCGGACAGGCACTGCAGGCATTACAGGAGGTTGCCGCACAGACACTGCCTGCGGGGTATGGTTATGAATTTGCCGGGCTAAGCAGAGAAGAGCTGAAAGCCGGCAGCAGCACCCTGATAATTTTTTCCCTCTCCATCATTTTTGTTTTCCTGTTCCTGGCGGCGCTCTATGAAAGCTGGCAGGTGCCCTTCTCAGTACTGCTGGCGGTACCGGTTGGAATGTTGGGAGCCATCCTGACGCTTACCCTTATTCCGAGCCTGGTCAATAATGTATATGCACAGATAGGCATGATCACCCTTATCGGACTTTCGGCAAAAAATGCGATTCTGATCGTTGAATTCGCGAAAGAAAGAGTCGACCGTGGTATCCCCGTTATCGATGCGACTCTGGAAGCCGTAAAACTTCGTTTAAGGCCCATCCTGATGACTTCGATGGCATTTATTCTCGGTGTACTGCCACTGGCCCTGGCGACGGGCGCCGCCAGCGTAGCGCGTTCTACCATCGGCTGGACGGTGCTGGGTGGGATGATTGCCGCTACCTCGCTGGCTATCTTTATCGTACCCGTTCTTTTTGTAGTTATCACACGTCTCTCATACGGCAGAAAAAAATTAACTGAACTCAAGCAGCATGTTCCTGACCTCGCGGAGTAGGCGAAATAAAAAAGGGATGCAGTGCATCCCTTTTTTATTCAGATAAATTAAATTGATTTACCAGAGGGTTATTGTCTTTTCAATATTACCAACCTTTACAACGGCCTGGTTATCGCAGTCGCCATTGCCGAAGTCAATTGTTCCGCTCACTGAATTGTCATATACAAAACTTACGATACCGGCGCTTACGTTATGGCATATCACCGCTTTAACCAGCGGGGTTTGGGTAGTGAACACAATGCTCGATCCGCCCGGAACACTAATAGAGCTGTTCCCTGTTACAGACCAGATGTCATCGGCCATATTGTAGGGTGTAGACGATCCGGCGGTCAGGGTATAAGTCTTGTTGTGCGCATAATGATAGTTGGTGCCACTCGGATATGTAATGATCCCGTTGGTCACCTGGGTCGTTATAGAGATCCCGTTGACTTCGGAAGAGTTGTTCGTGATGGAATATGCACCCTGGAGTTTGTAACCACTTACTTCATAATGATCAAAAGTAACGGTGGCTGTTGCGCCCGGAACCAGGATCGGTGCAGTGAAAACATAGGTCAGTTTACCCTTGCGCAGAATGCCATCGGCGCTGGTACATCCGGTGCCGAAATCCAGCGTGAGCGTTTTCGGATACGAATCCGGAATACTGTCGTCGATCGTATAGATCGCACAACCCAGCGGTGTCGATGCAATAGTTCCCGTGGAGAGGGTCGCATTTTGCATACCACGCGGGGCAGAAGAAGACCACACGCTGATATTGTCTTCAAAACCTACAAAGGCGTTATTCAGCACGTCGTAATACATATTGTCGGCTGCAGTGGAAGAATCCGATAGATTGGCAGCATTATTATCATTGGAACCAGTCGTGCCATCCTTTTTACAGGATGCCAGGCTGATAATGGCAAAAAAGGCTGCACATTTAGCCATCGTTACAAGGGGTCGGAAATTCATAGTATCTGTTTTTGGTTGATTTACTCTAACGCCTGCCTGAGCTTCTTATTTCAGCTCCTGCGTTAAATTATCAGAACAGCCTGATATGACTGACAGTCAACCATATACAAGCCTAACAGATTAAAAAAATAAAGATATGCCGCCTGATGAAGGCGGGACTTTTTATCGGTTGGGAAATGAATTCCGGAGATTAGATCCTTTCCAGATTTGAGAAAAAGAAATTGCTTTCCAGGGTCGCATTTTCATCGCTGTCACTGCCATGGATGGCATTTTCTCCGACGGAAGCCGCAAACCGCTGACGAATGGTCCCGGGATCAGCTTTGGCGGGATCCGTGGCACCTATGAGCTTTCTAAAATCAGCGACCGCATTTTCCTTTTCCAGGATGGCAGCGATGATCGGTCCGCGGCTCATAAACTCCACTAGCTCACCGAAAAAGGGGCGGGCCTTGTGGATGATATAGAATTCTCCGGCTTTTTCAGGTGTGAGGCGGGTCATTTTCAGAGCGATCAGCTGAAATCCGGCCTTTGTAATAATGTCGAGGATTGCTCCGGAATGTCCATTCGAAAAGGCGTCCGGCTTGATCATCGTAAAGGTGCGGTTACTCATTTGTTTTTGTTTGGCGGGCAAAGGTAATACAAAATACAGGAGATTTGGGAGGACGGGTTTAATTCCCCACCTTTGCAACCGTTTTACATGCAACCTATTACGGAAATCATACCCTTCCTGCGACAAGCCCGTCAAACGGTGATCGTCATGCACCAGAAACCCGATGCGGATGCCATGGGTTCTTCACTGGGACTCTTCCATATCCTGAGCGGACTGGGCCACTCCGTCTCCGTTATTTCTCCCACCAACTGGGCCGACTGGCTTGGCTGGATGCCTGGTGCCGGCGGCGTGTCAGACTACGAATTGCAAAAAGAAAAAGCGGATGCTTTAATCGCCGCTGCCGAATGGATATTCTGCCTTGACTTCAACACACTTCAACGAACCCGGCGCATGAGTGAAACCCTTGCCAGGGCGCCAGGGAAACGTATATTGATCGACCATCATCAACAACCGCAGACTGAAATGTTCCATTATGGCATAAGTGATGTGTCCAAAAGTTCTGCGAGCGAAATGGTCTTTGATTTTATCATCTCGGCCGGGCTGGGCAGCAGGATAAACCGGGATGTAGCCGAATGCCTCTATGCGGGTGTGATGACCGATACCGGTTCGTTCCGTTTTAGTTCTGCTTCCGCTTCCGTACACAGGATGGTGGCCGTCCTTAAAGACACGGGGCTGGATCATTCAAAAGTCCATGAAAATTTGTTTGATAATTTTCTGGAGAACCGGTTGCGGTTTATGGGTCATGTGCTGACAAACCGGATGGAAATATTTTACGAGTATAATACGGCACTGATCAGCATTCCGTGGAAAGACCTTGTAAAATACCAGATCCGGACCGGCGATACCGAAGGACTGGTAAACTTTCCGCTAACCATAAGAGGAATAAAATTTGCCGCCCTGATAATAGACAGGGACGAAGAAATAAAATGCTCCTTTCGCAGCAAAGGTGGCTTTGACGTTAATCTGTTTGCAAGAAACTATTTCGAAGGGGGAGGACACCGGAACGCCGCGGGTGGCCGCAGCAGTGAAACGCTGGAGCAGACCACTCAACGATTCAGGGCTTCCCTTAAAGACAACGCTTTACAACTACAATAAATCTGAAATGAAAAAAATCAATCCATTGCTACTGGCCATTCTGGGAATTTCCCTGCTGACTTCCTGCGATAACCAGGGAATGAAAAAAACAAAGTCCGGGCTGCTCTATAAAATCATCTCTGACAACAAGAATCCCGTCGTGAAAAAAGGAGACTTTGTCAGGATAAGCTATCAGGAAAAAGTGCGTGATTCTGTTCTATTCAGTTCGGCGACCACCATGCCTGCCTTTGTGCGAATAGACAGTGTATCCCCGGCATCTTACAGTGCGATGGAAGTTTTCCCCATGCTGCGCAAAGGAGACAGTGCGGTTGTGATCCAGCTCGGTGACAGCCTGCAAAGAAAATCCGGACAGGCTCTTCCTCCCTTCATTCATAAAAAAGACAAGCTGATTCTCACGCTCCGCGTGGAAAATGTGTACAACAATGAACAGGATATGATCAAGGACCGTGTCGCGGCCCTGGAAAGCTTTCATCAAAAACAAATCAGCAACATTGAGGAGTATCTGAAGAAAAATAATATCGAGGCAACCAAAACCGCTAAAGGCACATTTGTAAAAATCACCAGTCCCGGAGACGGACCGACGGTGGACTCCGGAAAACAGGTTTCCGTTATTTATACCGGTAAACTATACCCCTCCGGAAAAACGTTCGAATCCAATGAAGAAGCCGGTAAAGAACCTGTCAAGGTGATTATCGGCCGTCACATGGTGATCCCCGGATGGGAGGATGGACTGGCACAGCTTAAGAAAGGCGCGACCGCAACCTTTTATATCCCGGCTTTCCTCGCCTATGACCAGCAACCCGGTCCGGGCAGAACGCCGAATGAAAACCTCATCTTCGATGTGAAAGTGGTTGACGTAACGGATGCTCCAAAGGAAGAACCTGTACCTTCCAGATCGATGACACCTGCCCGGCCGAATGTGAAAAAAGAACAAACGCCGGCAAAGAAATAATAAACATCTGCAGAATGGTGGACGGCTTCAGGACTTCCTGTAAGCCGTCCATAATTTTACAGCTTCCACGGCTTCTCTTACATCATGTACACGCAGAATCTTCGCACCCTGTTCGAGTGCCAGGGTATGCAATACCGTCGTTCCGTTGAGGGCCTGTTCCGGCGGAATGTCCAGCGTTTTATATACGGTGGCCTTTCTGGAAAGACCCACCATCAGGGGAAGCTCCAGCATGGAGAAAACATGAAGGTGGCGAAGCAACAGAAAATTTTGTGAAATGGTTTTCGCAAATCCAAAGCCGGGATCCAGTATAATATCCATCACACCTGCACGCAGGCATGCCTGCCGGCGGCAGATAAAAAAATCCAGAACCTCTGAAACCAGGTCTTCATATTCCGTCATTCCCTGCATGGTTTGCGGATTGCCGCGCATATGCATGCACACATAAGGAACCCTGAATTCTGCCGCGAGTTCCTCCAGGCCACTGCTTCCCTCCACACCAATATCGTTCAGCATCGCCGCCCCGGCTTCCAGAGCCGCCCGGGCCACCGCATAACGATAACTGTCAACCGAAATCCGGATCCCGGGAAAATCCCTGACAAGCTTTTCGACTGCAGGGAGAACCCTCTTCTTTTCTTCCTCTTCACTGATCTCCAGAGCACCCGGACGGGACGACAATCCGCCCAGGTCCAGTATGGCCGCGCCGGCAGTCAGCATCCCTTCTGCCTGGCGTACCAATGCTTCTTCAGACAGGATCCTGCTCCCGGAATAAAACGAATCCGGTGTCACGTTCAGCACACCCATCACAAGGGCCGTGTCAGACACCAGCAGGTCTCCCCGAAAATTCATTGACTGGTTCATGACGGTAAATTTAAACACATCCCGACGAAGTATTATTTTTGGGCATGAATGACACGCTGAGTCAGTATAAGGAGGCCGTCCGTACCTGTCGGGATATCTTCATAAAGAAAACAACGGATTATGGAACTTCCTGGCGCGTATTGCGTATGATTTCCATTCTGGACCAGATTTATATCAAGGCAAAACGTATCCGTACCATCCAGCAGACAGGCACGCAAAGGGTAGGGGAAAGCATCCGGGGTGAATTCCAGGCCATCGTGAACTACGGGGTGATCGGGCTTATCCAGGATGGACTGGACACGGAAAATATGGACGACATACCGCCGGCTGAAACCATTCAGCTTTATGATGAAAAAATTTCTATCGTGAAAAAAGTCATGGAGAATAAAAATCATGACTATGGTGAGGCCTGGCGGGAAATGAGCCAGGAGAGTTTTGCTGATCTGATCCTGATGAAATTGCAGCGTATGCGTCAGATCCTGGCCAATGACGGAAAAACCCTGATCAGTGAAGGAATCGACGCCAACCTGACCGACATTATTAACTATGCCATTTTTGCGCTGATCGGTATTGAAGAAGGCAGACACGCCGCATAAAATCCAACCATGAAAAAATATTTGCTCCTGACTCTTCAAATTGTTGTAGGACTGCTATTTATTTTCTCCGGTCTGATCAAGGCCAACGATCCGCTGGGGCTCAGCTATAAAATGCAGGAATTTTTTGAGGTATGGAATTTGCCCCGGCTGAATGCTTTTTCATTGGGATTTTCCGTTCTGATGATCGCTTTTGAGATCCTGGCAGGTATGGCTGTTATACTTGGCTGGCGTATGAATGCTTTTGCCTGGTTGCTGCTTCTGCTTATTATCTTCTTCAGTTTTCTTACCGGATACGCGGTTATCTCCGGCAAAGTCCGGGAATGCGGCTGTTTTGGAAACTGTATCCCGCTTCAGGCGGTACAATCCTTTATCAAGGACCTTATCCTCCTGGTTCTAATCGTCGTCCTTTTTTATTATCGAAAACAGATTCAGCCAGTTTTCCCAGCAAATATCTGCGTGGCGACACTTTCCCTTACCCTCGTATTCTCCTTTGCACTCCAATGGTACACGCTCCGCTATCTGCCGGTGATCGACTGCCTGCCTTTTAAAAAGGGAGCAAATATTCCTCAAAAAATGCTCCCCCCCGCCGGTGCTATTCCCGACAGCTCGGTTATTCGCTTCGTATATGAAAAAAATCACCAGACTCAGGAATATGCTGCCGACCAGTTGCCCGAGGACCTGGACAGCAGCTACGTTTTCATAAAACGATACGACAAACTTATACGCAAAGGAAATGCGGAGCCTGAGATCAAAGACTTTTCGCTCGTCAGCGAAACCGGGCAGGACAGTACACAGGAAATTCTAAACAGACCGGGATACCAGCTCATGCTGATCTCCCGGAGCTTCAGAGAAACCAACCCTGCATGGAACAAAGACTTTGCCGTCATTCTGTCCGTAGCCCGGGCAAAACAAATCCCTGTCATCCTGGTGAGCTCCGATGTGGCACAGGCAACAGCATGGCTGGATGCTAATAACTTAAGGCCGTTTATTCCATTCTATGGCTGTGATGCAACAGCCGTGAAAACGGCAGCCCGTGCAGATCCGACGCTCTACCTTTTGAAAAAGGGAACCATCGCCGATAAATGGAGCTATGCTCATTTTAATCTGGCTATTTTGAAAATCGCCGAAATCGCAGGTCGTTAATCCCATGGCAAAGTCCGGTTTCATATCCCGTATTTTCTACTCCGGTCTTGTCATGTTGGGCGTAGTGATCGTCGTTTTCTTTTTATTTCAGGGATTCGGCGATCCTTCCAGACTTATTCTGGGGCAACGGGCTGATGCAGGCACACTCAGCAATATCCGTCATGAACTCAACCTCGATCAGCCAAAATCAAAACAGCTGATTTCATGGCTCAATGATATCTCTCCGCTGAGCATGTATTCCGAAAAAGAACTCACGGAAAAAAAAATCCGCCACATCGGTATTGGAGGACAGACCAAACTCGTGCTGAAATTTCCTTATCTGCGCCGTTCTTACCAGACGCGCAGGGAAGTCTGGTCAATGCTCCTGGAAGCGCTGCCGGGAACAATGCTGCTGGCCTTTCTCGCAATTGTCTTTGCGACTGTATTCGGAATGGCCCTCGGTGTGCTGGCGGCCCTGAAAAAAGACACCTGGATGGACACGACAGCCATCTTTACCAGCGTCCTGGGTATTTCGGCACCGTCTTTTTTTATGAGCATCCTTATTGCTTATATTTTTGGGTTCCTGCTTCATTCCTATACGGGACTGGACATGACGGGCAGTCTGTTTGAGACGGATCCATTCACAGGCCGCCAATGGATGCTGAGAAACGCGATCCTCCCGGCCATCACGCTCGGAATAAGGCCGATGGCCATCATCGCCCAGCTTACCCGGGGTGCCATGCTGGATGTTTTAAGCCAGGATTATATACGGACGGCCTATGCGAAAGGTCTCACGAAAAGCAGAATCATCTGGAGGCATGCGCTGCGTAATGCGCTGAATCCGGTGATCAGCGCGGTAACGGGCTGGTTTGCCGAACTGCTGGCCGGCGCTTTTTTTGTGGAATATATTTTCGGATGGAAGGGAATTGGTAAACTCACTGTAGATGCCTTAGCCAAACTTGATTTTCCCGTCGTGATGGGATCAGTGCTCGTGACATCTTTCTTTTTCATAACGATCAATATCCTCGCAGACTGGCTGTATCGTGTGGCCGACCCCCGCGTGAGCAGCTGATTTACTGTGAAGGGAAGAATTTTCGGATGCCGTTTACGAATCACTAGCGAATCACGATCTCCTTTATCAGATTTTCTCCAAGCGCTTCATTCACTCTTTCCCTGATCTTGTCTTTCTTATAGAGAAGTTCCTGTTTGAGTGGAGCAACAGAGGTTTGTATGTACAGGGTATGACCGTGAATCTCTATTTTTTCAGTATATCGGGCAATGGTCTTTCCCATGATCTGTTCCCACACTTCTGTGATCTGAAGCGCAAGCACACTCCCCTTCAGCCGGCTTTTCTGCAGGAACTGCCGCATCGCTTCTGCAATGGAATATTGACCCATGAGACAAAGATATGGCAATAACGCCGGCCCCAAGTGCCTTTCCTTCCACATCCGGTATCACAAACCGACCAGATCGAAATCAACGTACAGGTTTTCCAACTGGCTGCGAAGACGCTGGCCGTGAGTGTCCGTGATAAATAGTTGTCCGTTACCGGGTGCGCAAACCCTTGCCAGCAACTGATGCATCCGCTGCTCATCCAGTTTTTCAAAAACATCATCGAGCAGCAGAATGGGCGCAAAGCCTTTATGTGCACGCAGTATTTCGTATTCCGCCAGCTTCATGGCAAAGAGCAGACTTTTTCGCTGTCCCTGCGAAGCGACATTTTTAAACTGCTGGGTACTGCATCGTAACGCAATATCATCCCTGTGAATACCTGCATGAGTACGTTGCAGAAGAAGGTCACGCTCGCGCGACCGGTGAAGAAGTTCGGCAAAGGGCATATCCAGCAGGTCGCTCTGATAGCGCAGATCAAGTCCGTCGTCGCTTCCCGCAATCTGCTCATAGATGGAGTGAATCAGTGGCAGGATTTCCTGGAAGAAATGCTGGCGCCTGACAAATATGAACATACCCGGCCGCAGGAGTTGTGCGTCGTAAACTTCCAGAAGGCTTCGTTCGGAGGACCTGCTTTCTGCCAGGGAACGCAGCAGCTGATTTCTCTGCTGCAGAAGACGGTTGTATTCGATGAGATGCTGCAGGTAGAGAGGATCGATCTGGCAGAGAAGGGCATCCATATAACGGCGCCGCTCGTCGCTGCCCTCTGTAATCAGGCGTGCGTCGTCAGGTGCCACGATCACACAGGGAAACCGGCCGATATGCGCCGAAAGCCGGGAATATGCTTCATCGTTGATCAGCACTTCCTTCTTACCTGTCTCCCTGAGGATACATACTACCCTTTGAGCCTTTTCATCAGATTCAAAAAAACCTTCAATACGAAATCCGGCCTTACCGTGATAGGCATTCTGAATGTCCGACTTGAAAAAATAACTGCGGGTGAAACTCAGGTAGTAGATGGCATCGAGCAAATTGGTTTTCCCTACACCGTTGTTTCCAAAAATGCCGGTCACCGGTTTTTCAAATGAAAACAAACCGTCGAGATAATTTTTGTATTGTGTAAGATGGATTTTTCTGAGCGACAGCATAGGAAGTCCGGATGTGGGTGTAATTTACGGATTGGCCAGGATCTGCACGACTTCATCGATTCCGCTGACTACGCCGTTGAGGTCGTAGCTGATAACCGCGGCCGCAATTCCGGCCACCGAACTCACGAGGTCGAGCACCCGCTGGATCTTTTTGGTGGTTTTCAGAAAGCGGCTCATATCATCTGCTGCTGATTTTAACTGCTTTAATTGTCCTTCCGCATCCTCAAAGGCCAGTTGTACGGAGTAAGCATAGAGAATACCCGCTGCGCGTGCCAGCTCAGTCAGGGCCAGTTCAATTTTTCCTTTCTGGGATGCACTGAGCGCATCGTATTGCCTGATCTCGTAGTCGGTGATAGCTGACTGCATCCGGGTGAGGCTTTGTGCCAGCCGAATAAGCTGCTGGGCATTTAAAGTTTCGGACATTTGATTTGTTTATATTATTGGACAAGCCGCACCAGTTCGGTAACCAGCGTGTTGATCCGTATAATGTCGGCCGCTATTTCGGCCTCTGTTGCATTCCAGGTGTTTTTTGCACCGCCCGTCGCCAGCGAATGGTGGCCTTTCCGGATGGTATTGAGCAGTTGGATGCACTGGTGAATTTTTTCCAGGTCAGCGCTAAGGCCTGTCTGATATTCACCGAACTCCCGGTTGACCAGTTGCTTCTCCACCGGCGTTTTTGCCCAGCCATACAGCGGCGCATAAACAAACGAAACATAATTCGCTCGCGCAAGCTCAATCTCTCCCCTCAGGGCCGTGTCGAGAATAAAACGATACGTGCCAATGACAACACCCAGCGCGGAATCATTCCGGCTAATGGTTTCCTGCAGCTTCTGATACCGGTACGCTTTGAGCGGCTCATTCAGTACGGCGTTCAAAAGGCTTTTTATCGCTGAAATTTTAGTATCCGTAAGATTCATGGAAGGTGCCACACCGGCCTGAATAAGGGCAAGTGAACTAACAAGATCTTCTGCGTGATATGCGATGAGTTTTTTGTCGGACAATTCCTGCAGCATCGTAAAGTAGGCGGTAAGGGTTTGATTGATCACGCTTGTCAGACTATCCGCTGTTTTACAGGGCATGCAGACGGGTATGGACGCCGCCGCGGCGCTTCCCTTTTCAGGGTTCATGGCATTTCCATAGATGCCGGTATCCAGTATTTTCTTCAGCCTGGAAGGATCGTTCTTTTTGTACAGACCGGAAAAGGAGGGCGTGGACCTGTCCAGTTCGGCCAGTCCCGAGGACGAGGATTTGGCAAACCGGTTGATGGAATCGGTAGACTTGCAGGAGACCACCGAAACCAAAAGGATGAGCAGCCGGGTCTTCATCGAAATTGTTAAGATTTAAGATGTTGGAATGCCAAAAAACGCTTCAAAACCTGTTTACGGCAAGAGAAATTTACCCTTATCCCCTTATCTTTGCCCCGCCTTAGCCGATCGGGCGGGCCAAATCAAATATAAGCAAGTGGCTACCAAGTTTTCCAAAGAAACCTACCTCTACTGGTACGAACTCATGCAGCTGATACGTCAGTTCGAGCTGATGGCTGAAGAAAAGTATAAAATGGAGGGAAAGATCCGTGGATTTTTCCACGCCTATATCGGTCAGGAAGCCATTGCCGCCGGCTGTATGACCGCAAGCCGCCCCGACGACCCGTTTATTACAGGTTATCGCGACCATGGTCTGGCGCTCGCCAAAGGTGTCAGCGCGGATGCCTGTATGGCCGAGCTATATGGTAAAGCGACGGGAGCAGCCAAAGGAAAGGGCGGGAGCATGCACTTTTTTGGTGTTAACGTAAAATTTTTCGGCGGACACGGAATCGTGGGCGCACAGATTGGAACAGGTGCAGGTCTTGCTTTTGCTGAAAAATACAAAGGCACGGACAATGCCGTGCTGACCTTTTTCGGCGATGGTGCGGCCCGTCAGGGAATGTTGCATGAAGTATTTAACCTCGCCATGCTCTGGAAACTTCCCGTGGTATTTATATGTGAAAACAACAATTACGCAATGGGTACTTCGGTGGAAAGAACTTCCAACGTGGTGGACATTTATAAACTCGCCGATGCGTATGAAATGCCCGGCGATTCGATCGACGGGATGAATGCCGAAGCCGTTCATGAGGGCGTTTCCCGCGCCATCAAGCGCGCCAGGGAAGGGGGTGGTCCGACACTTCTGGAAATCAAAACCTACCGCTACAAAGGACATTCCATTTCCGATCCGCAGAAGTACAGGACAAAGGAAGAAGTGGAGGAGTATAAACAACGCGACCCCATTGCCCAGGTTACCGATACCATACTCACCAAGAAATACGCAACCCAGGCTGATCTGGACGCCATCAACAAGAGAGTGGCTGAGACCGTGGCCGCTTCAGTAAAATTTGCCGAAGAATCTCCGATACCTTCCGATGATGAAGTGTATAAGGATATCTATATCGATAAGAATTATCCCTTTATTAAAGATTAAAATTCAGTAGACCGTTTCTACTCCAAGACATGAGCGACATCAAACACCGTGAGCATTTAGAACGTGAATTCAGTCCTGCCGATCAATGGAAACATTTTCAGGAAAAATATGGAAACAAACTGGCTGTCGGTCTGGGCATCATCCTGCTGGCAGTTGCCGGTTTTTTCGGATACCGTCATTTTATTACTGAACCCAAGGAAAAGAAAGCGGAAGAAGCCATGTACCGTGCGGAGGATTTTTTCCGCAAGGATTCCATACGCCTGGCTCTGAACGGAGACGCCGTGAACGCCGGCTTTTTAAAAATTATTTCCCGCTACAGTGGCTCCAAAGCCGCTGATCTGGCCCGCTTTTATGCCGGCAGTTGTTATCTCAAACTCGGAGACTTCAACAACGCTGTAAAACAATTGAAGGATTTTAAGACGGATGCCGTTCAGATACAGGCCAAAGCATACGGCCTGCTCGGAGATGCGTATTCTGAATTAAATAAGAAGGAAGAAGCAGTAGAGCAGTACAAAAAAGCCGGGACTTATTTCTCCGAAGACGAAATCATCTCGCCGGAGTACCTTTTCCGCGCAGGCTACCTGTATGAAACCATGGGTAAAAACCAGGATGCGATAGCCATGTATCAGACCATCAAACAGAAATATCCTTCTTCACCCAGGGGATTCGAGATTGACAAATATCTGGCAAGGCTCGGCGTGATAAAATAATCGGCATGTCTTCTACCGGGAAATCCAAAACTGCAGCACCCAAAGTTAAAAATGCGACGGTTGTTGTAGTGAGAACCGAGTGGAATGCCGATATCACCAATGAATTGTTCTCCGGTTGCAGAAGAGTGCTGGAATCGCAACAGATAAAGGTAGAAGAGATCATCGTTCCGGGTGCTTTTGAAATTCCCTTTTCAATTCGGACGTATTGGGAAAAGAAGGGGCGGAAAAAAGCCCATGCATTTATTGCGCTTGGCTGTGTCATCCGCGGCGACACACCTCATTTTGAATATGTCTGTCGTGCGGTGACAGACGGCATTCTCCAACTCAACCTCATGCTTCCCGTGCCGGTCATTTTTGGCGTGCTGACCGTCGATACGCACTCACAGGCGAAAGAACGCACCGGCGGAATGCATGGTCACAAGGGAGAAGAAGCTGCTGACGCCGCAATGAAAATGATCTCATTCGCCAGATCCCTCCAACGATAGACCTTGAATATACAATTGTTCATACCGTGCTTTGTCGATCAGCTGTACCCGGATACTGCTTTCAATATGATCCGCGTACTTGAAAAGGCAGGATGCAGGGTAAAATACAATCCCGACCAGACCTGTTGCGGACAGCCCGCATACAACGCGGGCTTCCGGGAAGATGCAAAAGAAGTCTGCGAAAAATTTTTAAAGGATTTTTCAGGCAGCGACTACATCGTTTCGCCAAGCGCATCCTGTACAGGATTTGTCAGAAATTACTACCCTTCGCTTTTCGCAGATTCATCAAAAATAAAAGAGGTAAGGCAGGCCGGTAAAAGGATTTACGAACTGTCCGATTTTCTGGTGAATGTTCTTCATTTCGAACAATTCGATGCTGAACTCAGGGGCCGTGCCACTTATCACGATTCCTGCGCAGCGCTCCGGGAATGCAAAATCAAAACAGAACCCCGGCAACTCCTCTCATTCGTCAGGGGCCTGGAACTCGTGGAAATGGAAGATGTTGAAACCTGTTGCGGTTTCGGCGGAAGTTTTGCGGTAAAGTTCGAGTCTATTTCGCTGGCGATGGCCGACCAGAAAACGGGCCATGCACTGGCTACAGGTGCGGAATACCTGATCTCCACCGACCTGTCCTGTCTTATGCACCTGGACGGCTATATCCGTCATAATGGACTTCCCCTGAAAACCATGCACCTTGCCGATGTGCTGGCCAGCGGCTGGCAATGATCGCTTCCCCCTTCGCACGGGACAATAAATGCTAAAAAAAAACCACCTACCGTGCCACTGAGGGCAGGCAGGTGGTGACCTTAAAACAACCTGTCGCAAAAGTTCTGCCGCAAGCGGCTTATTAACCTGTACGGAGATGGGGTCAAAAAGGATGCTTAAGAAATTGTTAATGCCACCTGTCCTCCGCCCAACGGCGGACGGCGAATGATGAACGGCAGACTACTTCGGCATAAGAACCCGGTCTATGACGATTATGATCCCGTTGCTTTGATAAACGTCACTGATGGTTACTGTAGCCACGTTCCCTTTCTCATCTTTAAGCAGAATCTTATCTCCCTTCATCATCACCCGGATTGTTCCACCCTGTACGGTGGTAATGGCCGCGTTTCCATTGCCCATCTCTATTTTTTCTGCCAGCATTTTCGAATCCCATTTCCCTGATACAACATGATAGGTCAGTATGGACGTGAGCATTGACTTATTCTCCGGTTTAAGCAGGTTTTCCACCGTACCGGCGGGTAACATATCGAAGGCTTCATTGGTAGGAGCGAATACCGTAAAAGGACCGGCGCCTTCCAGGGTCTCCACCAGTCCGGCGGCTTTTACTGCGGCCACCAGTGTAGTGTGATCCTTTGAATTCATGGCATTTTCAATGATATTCTTCGTGGGATACATCAATTCACCGCCAACGGTAACAGGTGCCTGTGCATGGCAAATACCGGAAATAAGTAAAACGCACATCGAGCTGAAGAAAAGTGTAAGCTTTTTCATAATGAAATTTTAAGTTGTAAAAAAATAAGCCTGCAGGCCGCAGCAGATACGAAAGCGCAGAGCCTGATGGATTTATTTTCTATAAATTTTATGAGGAGGGGGGTCTTCCTTCATTCCGTCCGGGCTATCTTTGACGATCCAATCTTTCATCATGGCTTATTGGCTGGTCAAATCAGAACCCGAAGTATATTCCTGGGAACAGTTTGCAAAGGAAAAGCAAACCCGCTGGGACGGCATTCGTAATTATGCCGCCAGGAATCACATTAAATCGATGAAAAAAGGGGAAACCTGCTTTTTCTATCACAGCGGCAAAGACACCGAAATCGTGGGAATCTGTACGGTAGCCCGTGAAGCCTATCCCGATCCCACCAGTGATGATCCGGCCTGGTTTGCAGTCGATCTGAAAGCACTGAAAAAAATTCCGCACCCGGTAAGTCTCGACCAGATAAAAAAGGAAAAAAAACTTTCAGGTATGGCGTTGGTAAGGATCAGCCGCCTGTCTGTTCAACCGGTTACTGACGAGGAATGGAATACGGTTACTAAAATGGGTGGCCTCTGAACCGGAACATGAAAAAAATTTCCTTCGGCGTTTTATTATTTTTCTTCACAATCTGTCAGGTGAACGCGCAACAACCAAATTCCGCGCTGAACAGTGTGCAGCATTATGTTTCCGTGGAAAATCCGAAGGCCTTCGATTCCTCCTACAACGACCTACACTTTATTACCGGCAATAACCTGCACTATTTATATCCGGCATACCAGCTGATGGGTCAGAAGGAAAAATTCATCCGTACATTTTCTTATCCGTTATATTATGATTTGCTGAGCCAGACAGCGTCCTTTCTCGGTGATTACTCGGCTGCACTCGACTACCAGCATCTTTCCGACACCATACCGCCTACCGATGTAGAGCTCCGTCAGATTGCCAAAAGCATCCAGCAGCTAAAAAATATCAAACACGTAGATGCCCGGCGATACATCAATTTTGTCTCTTCACAATACCGGGTCATCATGCTGAATGAGGCATATAATAAACCGCTTCACCGTGCCTTCGCGCTGACCATGCTTGATGATCTTTATAACCGGGGATTCCGCTATCTCGCCATGGAAATGCTTAATCCGATGACCGACCAGGAGCTGACAAAAGTCACGTACAAAACAGGTCACTTTGCTACCGAGCCCGTTGCCGGAGAAATGATCCGGCATGCACTGGACCTCGGATACAAACTGGTAGCATACGAAGATCCCTACGCCGACAGACATAGTGCAACTGAACGGGATTCAATTGAAGCCGTTAACCTCGCCAAAATTTTAAAGGCTGATCCTGATGCTAAAATGCTGGTTTATGCAGGGTATGGACGTATTGCCAAAAAGGCAAGCTCACCGGACTATACACCCATGGGTGTCGCGTTTAAAAGAATTTCAGGAATCGATGCATTGTCCATCGATCAGACGGACATGACGGAAGAAAGTAATTTTCCTTTCGGGAAAGCATTCTATGACGCTTATATGGAGAAGTTTCCGGTTACTTCTCCTTCCATCGCGCTGGACAACGACAAGGCCGTGAATGTAACCGGCACCGAATTATATGACCTGGCCATTATTCATCCCAAAACAATCTATATGGACGCCCGGCCTACCTGGCTTGGATTTGCAAACCGTCGGAGACCGACCTATATTAAAACAACCAACCGGGATATTTTTCTTGTTCAGGCCTACTATCAGTATGAGTCCAAAGGCATGAGACCCGGTGAAGTGGTGCCTGCAGATCAGTCTTATTTCTCTACCGGCAAAGGTTACTATACATTATATCTGAGAAGGGGACTCTATATCCTGATATTTAAAGACCTCGGATATAAAACACTTTATACACAACATCTGGAAGTCAACTGATCTCCTCCTGAAAAAGGATTCCTTCTTTTGACAATTCCTCCAGTACGGGAAGGTAGATTTCAGGGATAATCGGGATCTGTAATCCACGGACATTTATTTTTTCTTCCAGAATAAGACGGGCGGCAATACCAAGGGGGAGGCCGACCGTTTTGGCCATCGCCGTCCGGAGCGCATTTTCACCCTTTACCATCAGGCTGCTCTTTAAAAAAAATGCTGTTCCGTTCAGTTCATAGTCGATTTCATGCAGCATCAGGATCATATCCCTGTCGGACTCATTCATCTTCCACCGGGTCTCTATGAGATACTGAAGTATGCGCGCAGAAGAAAGTCCGGCGGCGGGCAGGGGCAGGTCATCAAAAAGGCCCAGCCGTGTATAACGGTCAAGGTTAACCGTGTTCAGAAAGGGTTCTATCGGGCGGCTCCAGTCCCGGAAGGTTTTTATCTGAGCGCCCGTCTTATCGTCATCCCTGGTCAGGCCCGCTTTGACCAGGAAATTCCAACCTTCACAGAATGCCGGATGTCTCAGCGTTGTCCGTAAAAATGTTTCAGCCGATTCAAGTCCGTAAACCGGTATATAGGACAGGGAGTCGCGGTTCGGATACCATGCCCAGACGCCGTGGTTTCCAACTTTAACCATATGCGGGTCTTCAAAAATCTCGGCATAGCCAATTTCCCTGACCCGGCGATTTTCAAGGTAGACGGCGCCACTGCTGCCAGCCCTGACGACGTTGGCCGGGTTCCAGCTCACTTTGTAATGCCAGGGATTGTCGTCAGACTCCGGAGCGACGAGTCCGCCTGTATGTGATCGGAAAGAACGGATTGATCCGCCTTCCTGGCGGATTCTGTCGATCAGCAGCATGGCACTCATATGATCTATGCCGGGATCCAAACCCATTTCGCAAAGAAAGAGGAGATTGTTAGCCTCGATACCGGGTCTGAGGACCCGGATGGAGTCATCAGCGTAAGAAGCCGTCAAAAGATGTTTGCAGAGCCTCACACAGTCCCTGGCAATAAGAATATGAAGGAAAGGTGGAAGCAGGGAAATTACCAGGTCCGCCTGCGCGATCAGCGCACTTCTTCTCTCATCGTGGCGTACATCGAACGATAGAACATGAACATATTCTGACGGGGTAAGCTTTTTCTGAAGGAGGGAGAGGTCAGCATCTGCGACCGTGATGTACCAATGCTGTTCTTCGACTACCCGGGATAGGTAGTCCAGCAGGCAGGTTGCTGATTTGCCGGCACCGAACAGCAGGATTTTTTTCATGTTCAATTATAGAACATTTCGGCTGCAAATCCGTAAACGCAAAATTAAAAATGGGAATTACTGGCTGATCCTGATATCGCCCAGGTTGATTCGCTGACCCTCCTGGATGAGGACCTTTTTTTCAGTTGTAAAAGACTGCTGGTCTTTAACAAATATTAACCTCCAGTCTCCTGGCTGCAGGTCCATACCAAAATGACCATTATTGGTAACAATTTTAATGGAATCCTTACCCTTTACGGCAATAACCGCGGGATTGGCACCTGGCACGGGAAGCACCCTTCCCTCCACCGACCCGTTATGAAGTAACCTTTCTGCATGAATTCCTATTACCGCGATGATGATGAGACATAGCTCCAACAAACCTCTACGCATGAGCTTTCGGATTAATTCCATTTAAAATTAAAAGGTATAATTCTTTGTACGTCGGGGGGTATGGGATGGAATTACAAGGATAGGAATTAACCTACAGCATTTCAACTATTATGCCAAGGATAACGAAGGCGCGGAAAACCGGATGAATTGAATGTTAAGGACCCAGATGTGAAACAACGGGTTCGGACAACCGGGGAGTTACGTCCAGAATACGAATGTTAATTTTTGTGCCCCTTGAACTTTTTGGTGCTTTCAAAGTTACCGTTTCGCCAGGCTCCAGATTGTTATATTGTATATTTTCGGATTTATAAACCTTATCATTATTCTGCACATAGTCGACCGTAACGGTCACCTGATCAAGGATTGCTGCTGAATTGTTTGTAACAGTCACAGGAAAGCTGGAAATTCCCCCGAATAGACCGGACGAATAATGACCGGCCACCAGACTGACATAGTTCTCAGGATGCGACTTTATCTTTTGGTTAAGAAGTGCTATTTTCTGCATTTCAAGTTGCCGGAGGCTGTCGGCTGCCGAAATGGTATTTTGTACAGGAATCTCTCCAACAACTGTGTCCTTTTTCTTTTCCGCTACCGGATTGCTATTCTTCCTGGGCGATTTTAATACGGTCTTTTTGAGCTGTTTGAGGGAATCTGTATTTAATGGCGCCTGTCCGTTAAAGGAAGCCGGCCGGATTTCATTGCTGGTGGTATGGAGTTCTTCTTCCTGTTTCACATTCACTGCCGGAGGTTCCGAAACCGATGGAATGTTTTTTTCCTGTTTTGTGAAAAAATTTCTACGATCCGAAATAAAAAATCCGGTCAGAACACCCGCGCCAAAAAGAAAACCAAGCGAAAAAGCCCAGAATATTTTTCCTGCCATGCGACGCCGCGGCGGCGATTTTTTTTCGAATAAATCACCCTGAAAAGAAGGGTCTTTTTCGGAGGGAACCGTAGTTTCCTGATCGAAAATTATTCTGTCTTTCGAAACATTGGTTTTTTTTTCAGCAGGGAGGTTTACATAAACCGAAGAAGGCTGGGTAGAAATAATCTTTGCCGGATGATCTGAGACCATGCTGGAACTGAGCTCGGGACGGGAGGCCTGTTCTGTCCTTCTGGTCTTTGAGGCTTCCATTGCATTTCTTTCGGACGCCCTGTGCATGGCGGCAATCCCGAACGGATCAGGGATAGGTGGCGCGAAGGACTTAAGCTCTGTGATCTCACCCGGATAACGCCATGCCGCACTTTTTCCAACAATCCAGATCAGGTCATATTCCTTTAAGGACATAGACTCCAACTCCTCAAGGCTGAACGGCCCGGATTCTTTGTTATTCCTCAACAATAAATAACTGCTCATGGTGGGGCATGGGGAGCGGGATAACCGACGCAAACCGACGCCAAAGATATATAATTAATAGTGAATGAACGGCCATAAGCCACGCATTATCCGTCTTTTAATAGTATATCGGATAGAATTTCAATCCTTTAATACGGTTCCATTCCAGGGTGGGTGCCGGAATTTTCGAGAATTTGGTCAGGTAAGCAGCCGCATTGTAAAATCCCGACTGGGTAGGTATGCGGAACAGGTCGGCATCAGGAGCAAAAAACCACTTGCGGTAACGCGGGAAATCAGGAACCGGCTTTCCACCGATGACCGGGGGATTCTCTCTTGCGCCGATCATCCCCTCCGCCCCATAGCCAATATCCATATTCAGCCAGTAAGGGAACCCGGAATTTGTGGGAAGAAATGATGCCACATTGAAAGAAAGCCAGTACGTCTGCCCGTTATAGTCCTTAAGCATCCTTGAAAAAAAATTGCTGCCCAGCTCGGCCGGATAATATTTCGCATAAGGCGAACCGTGAAATGACCATTTTAATGAGATTCTCTGCTGGTTCCAGCCCCGCTGCTGGCCGGCAAAAAGTGCCACCCCGATAATATTGGCCAGCATATCGCCTTTGGAAAAGCCCCATTTGGAAGAAAATCCGTCGAATACTTCAATGATCGACATGTATCCCAGTGCCGTCAGACTCCCTACCGTGATGGACACGTCGTTGTTCACACCGCACCAGCGCATGAGGTCATACTGAATGACACCGATATTGTATGCCGTAGTGGCATGCCCCACTTTATCTACCTGCAGCCATTCGTTGTTGTCGTTGAAGAAATGGAAGGAACTCCTGGGATGTTTTTTGTACCAGAGAAAATAAAGTCCGGCGGAGATCGCCACCCCGGTGGCAATCTCCGTGATGACGACGGTTTTCAGGCGGTCGGGCTGGTAGACCGGACTCGGCGGAAGAAAAACCTGTTGCGCAAAACCGGTCGTCGAGCTAAACAGCAAACAGGTAATCAGTAAGTACCGCCGGAGGCGGTGTTTTCCGGAAAATAATCCGGATGATGTATCAGTCAACAGGAATTGATTTTTCAGGGTACTCAACCCGCATCAAAAACGGCGTTCTTATAAAATTCAATATCTTCAGATCAAATTTAAATGAAGTTTTATGGATGCGGCTATTTTGGCCAAAGTGAATCAATGGTTAAACGGAGACTATGATGCGGAAACCAAAAAGGAGATCGAACGCCTGCTGAAGGAGAATCCCCGGGAATTGGAGGATTGTTTTTATCAGAATCTTGAATTCGGAACCGGCGGTCTTCGTGGAATCATGGGCGTGGGTACCAACAGGATAAACAAATACACGATCGGAATGGCTACCCAGGGTTATTCCGAATATCTTCTCAAGTCTTTCCCCGGTCAGACCGTACGCGTGGCGGTTGCCCACGATAGCCGCAACAACAGCCGGTTTTATGCCGAGACCGTGGCAAAAGTATTTGCCGCCAATGGGATCAAGGTGTTTCTTTTCCAGTCACTCAGGCCAACACCCGAACTCAGCTTCACCATACGGTATCTGCACTGCCAGGGAGGCGTTGTTTGCACCGCATCCCATAATCCCAAAGAATACAATGGTTATAAAGCATACTGGAATGACGGAGGGCAGCTTGTTCCGCCCCACGACCGCAATGTGATCAGCGAAGTGGAAAAGATCGCCTCCGTAGATGCCGTGAAATGGTCCGGTGGCGAATCCAACATCACCATTGTTGGTAAGGAAATAGATGAGGCATATATCTCCATGGTTAAAAACCTGTCCATCTATCCGGAGATCATCGAAAAACAACACAATCTCTGTATCGTCTATACACCGATTCATGGAACAGGCATTAAACTGGTGCCGGAAGTCCTGCAGCGTTTCGGATTCAGCAACGTGCACGTTGTGGATGAACAGGCAACGCCTGACGGTAATTTTCCGACAGTGGCGTTCCCCAATCCGGAAGAAAGGGAAACGATGGGCAAAGGCCTGAAAAAAGCACGCGACATCAATGCGGATATTCTGCTGGGCACGGATCCTGATGCGGACCGTGTGGGCATTGGTGTAAAGAATCACAAAGGAGAATGGGTGCTGATGAATGGTAACCAAACGGCCGTACTGGCTTTCAATTACCTGATCGAGGCCCGTAAGGCCAAGGGCATTGCCCAGCCTAATGATATGGTCGTGAAAACCATTGTCACTTCGGAGATGATCGATGAAATCGCTAAAAAATCGAATATCACCTGTTACAATGTGCTTACCGGTTTTAAATGGATCGCCGAGCTGATAAAGGAAAAAGAAAAAAATGAAAACTACGTAATAGGAGGTGAAGAAAGTTATGGGCTTATGATCGGCGACAAGCTGCGTGACAAGGACGCCGTGAGTGCCGTGGCCCTTTTGTGCGAGATGGCGGCTTATGAGAAAAACAAGGGGAAATCGCTTTATGAAAAACTCATTGACCTCTACCTCCAGTTTGGATTTTATAAGGAACATCTTATCTCGATCACAAAAAAGGGCATGGATGGCCAGAAACAAATCGCGGACATGATGTCAACCTATCGCGATCATCCGCCCACTTCCATCAACGGGTCTGATGTGGTTCAGTTACTCGACTACCAAAGCCGCAAGGGAAAAAATTTAAAGACGGGAGAGGAGTGGACCATCCCCCTGCCCAAGAGTAATGTGCTGCAGTTTATCCTGGCGGATGGCAGCAAAATTTCTGCCCGGCCTTCAGGTACCGAACCTAAAATCAAATTTTATTTCAGCGTAAAAAAACTCCTGCCGGACCGCACCTTATACGACGCTACAGAAGCCCAACTTCAAAAAACAATCGACGATATCATCGCCGATATGAAACTGAACTAGCTCCGAAAACTATATGAAAAAAACGGTACTCCTCGCTACGTACATCCTATTTTGCCTTTCAGGAAATTCTCAGATAAAACTGGCCGGAATATTCGGCAACCATATGGTGATACAAAGGAGTCAGCCGGTTCCGGTTTGGGGATGGGCTGCACCAGGCCAGCTCATCAGAGTCAGGTTCAAACAACAGAATAAACAGGTACAGACCGACCCGCAGGGAAAATGGATGGTAAGGCTGGATGCCGAACCGGCCGGAGGTCCCTTCGAACTGCGTATCAACGATACACTGGTTGTCCGGGACGTTATGATTGGTGAAGTCTGGTTGTGTTCAGGACAATCCAATATGGAATTTGAACTTAGTTCCGTTCGGAACGCAACAGCGGAAATTAAGGCAGCCGCTTACCCTGAGATACGCCAGATCAAGGTCGCCAGGCGGGTCAGTCCCACACCTAAAGATGATATCCCCGCGGCTTCCTGGCAGATCTGCAGTCCTTACACGGCGGAGAATTTTACGGCCGTGGGTTATTTCTTTGCCCGCGAACTGGTAAAGCGACTACACGTTCCCGTTGGGCTGATCAATTCATCCTGGGGCGGCACCATGGTAGAGACCTGGACAAGCCGGGGTGCTTTCGAAAAAAGCCCGGAGTTCAGGGAAATGATCAATTCACTGCCGGTGATGGATTTCGAAGGAACGGTAAAACAAAGAAAAGAGAATCTAAACATGCAGATCAGGAATCTTCAGGTCAACATCCGGGATTCTGCTCCAGATACTGTCTGGAAATACAAAGATTATAACGGTGACGGCTGGCCGACGATGCAGGTTTCCGCGATCTGGGAAAACCAGCATATCGGGCTGGATGACCTCGACGGCATGGTGTGGTTCAGGAAAGAATTCAACGTCGACGCCGCATCGGCAGGAAAACCGGCCGAGCTTTCGCTTGGAAAAATTGATGATTTCGATGAGACCTACATCAATGGCGTTCTTGTGGGATCCACAAAAAACTATGCTGCGCTGCGGGTTTACCAGGTACCCGCCGGGTTGCTGAAAGCCGGCAAAAACCTGATTGCCGTCCGTGTTACCGACACCGGAGGGGGAGGCGGCTTCTATGAAGATTCCACCACCTTGTGGATAAAGGCAGCCATGGGCAAAACAGAACTGGGAGACAACTGGCATTTTCGCGTGGATTCTATTTTCAATGAGAGTATGGGTACAGGGCCCAATGATTTTCCCTGCCTCCTGTTTAATGCCATGATCAACCCGCTGATACCTTACGGTATCCGCGGTGCGCTCTGGTATCAGGGTGAAGCCAATGCCGACCGGGCATTTCAATACCGCACCGCCTTCCCCCTGATGATCACCGACTGGAGGCAACAATGGGGAGAAGGAAACTTTCCTTTTTATTTCGTACAACTCGCCAGTTTCAGCGCCGACAACGGGAATAGTAACAAGGGAAGTACCTGGGCTGAGCTCCGGGAAGCGCAAACGCGTACGCTGGCTCTGCCGGCAACAGGCATGGCGGTGCTTACCGATATCGGCGAGTCCAACGACATACACCCAAAAAACAAACAGGACGTCGGTGCCCGTCTCGCGGCCATCGCGTTAAATAATATCTACGGTCAAACCATGGAATACAGCGGACCGGTATACGATTCGATGTATGTGCGTGGGAATAAAATTTTTTTACAGTTCTCCCATACCGGCAGCGGACTCGTGGTGAAGTCGGACTCCTCATTTATTGCCTGTAACTGGGATACCGCCAGGCAGGAGCCTGTAGCGGGAAATTGCCCTTCCATAGGAGGATTTGAGGTTGCAGGCGACGACCGGAAATTCTACCCAGCCTCCGCCTATATCCTGGGCAACAGGGTCATCGTCTTTTCTAAGGAAGTTGCGTCGCCCGTCGCCGTACGTTTTGCCTGGGCAGACGATGCCAAGGCGGCGAACCTCTTCAACCGCGAAGGTTTCCCGGCGGTACCCTTTCGCACCGACCAGTGGAAGGGAATTACTGACGACAAAAAGTTTTCGGTGCGATAAAAGCTAACTCACTTTTTCGCTGATCACGCCCGTCTTTTTATTTTTGAGAATAACTTTTTTTGCGCCGTAGTGGGTCATTTCCTCTTTGACCAGGTAATGATCGGCGTCGTATTCCACGAGTGTATTGAATTTTTTCAACCCCGTCTGGCCACGCCAGTCTTCTAACTTTACGGGCTCCCAAAGTTTTGTTTTTGCTGAAGCGTACGCCGCATCCAGCACGGCATTCACTACGTAGCCGTCATAGAAAGTTTCCCTTGGCTGCCCGCCTTTTTCCATTGCGTTGAACATGTCGGTGAACATATGATTATAGCCCAGGTCATTCAGTTCATCTCCGACAGGAAAAAGCCAACCGGAATTGGATTCTGCTTTTTCGGCCACATAGTCCGCGCCTTTCCCGGTAGTAAACATTTCAAATCCTGTCCTCAGGAAATTGTTGATCCAGATGGTTCCTTCCGTCCCCATCACTTCATCACGCAGGTCAAGTCCTCCGCGAAAGGTCCAGCTGACCTCAAACTGTCCGATGGCGCCATTTTCATATTTCACCAGCCCGATGGCATGGTCTTCGGCTTCGATCGGCTTTACCTGCGTGTCGGCCCAGCACATGACTTCTATGGGCTTGATGTCTTTGCCTATGAAACTCCTTGCAATTTCCACACAATGGCATCCCAGGTCCAGTATACAGCCTCCGCCGGCCTGTTCGAGATCCCAGAACCAGTCGCTGTGCGGACCGGGATGGGTCTCTCTCGACTTGGACCAAAGAATTCTTCCCAGTGCCCCGTTTTTCACCGATTCCAGTGCTTTCAGGAATTTCGGTGTATACACCAGGTCTTCCAGATAGCCGTTGAAGATGCCTGCTTTTTCCACTGCATTCAGCATGCGCCTGGCTTCAGCCGCGTTACGCCCAAGCGGCTTGGTGGTAATCACCGCTTTCTTGTATTTACAGCAGAGCAAAACGGCGGCTTCGTGCAGATTGTTCGGCAATGAAATACAGACTACGTCCGCGTCCGGATGCTTAACAGCTTCTTCCATCTCGGTGGTCCAATGGGAACATCCATAGTCCGCTGCAAATTTTTTCGCAGATTCTTCTCTGCGGGAATAGATACTTACGATGCGGTCCCGGGTACGCTGACCCTGCAATGAATCGGCATAAAACCGACCGATAAATCCGGACCCTAACATGGCAATTCTCATATATTCAGTTTATAATGATTGTAAAAAAATTATTTCACGCAGTCGCAGGCATACTGCTCCCTGATTTTTTCTCCCTGAAAAACAGAATGAAATAAATAAGCACGCCAAGTGCAATATAGGCAGGGACAAACCAGATTTTTGTCCAGTCGTGTCCGCCGGGATACTGGTAACGGTCCACCACAAATCCCGAAATCCAGGTTCCAATAAACATGCCGACGCCATATGTGGCAAAAGTAAAAAGACCCTGCGCGGCGTTCTTTATCGCCGCCCCGGCTTTCTTCTCCGTATACATATATCCCGTCACGAAAAAGAAATCGTAACAAACGCCGTGAAGAATTATACCGGCATACAGCATCCACGCATTCGTGTCTATGTTTCCATAGGCAAAACAGACGTAACGCAGGATCCAGGCCGTCATGCCCATCAGAAGCATTTTCTTTACGCCGATGCGGTTGAACAAAAAAGGAATGGCCAGGATAAAGATTGCCTCGGAAATCTGGCCGAGAATCATTTTGGAAGCAGCACCCTGTACACCAATTTCATTCAGGAATGCGTTGGCAAAACCATAGTAAAACGATAGAGGTATACATACCAGGATCGCTGCGACAAAAAAGATAAGGTAAGAACGGTTTTTCAGAAGTACCAGCGCGTCCATGCCGATCGCTTTTTCGCCTCCGGCAGGTATTGCTTTTCCCTTGGGTGGCGTATCCGGCATGACAAAACTCAACAACCCGAGCAGGGCTGAAGCGCCTGCCGCCAGATAGAAGGTGTTGCCAATGCTGCCGGTTTTTTCCCATTGCATTCTCCCAATCAGCAGCCCGGCTACGATCCATCCCAGCGTACCGAACACCCGGATCCAGGGAAACTGCCGGCCCGGATCCTTCATCTGGTGAAAGGCAATGCTGTTGGAAAGGGCGATTGTAGGCATATAGAGCAGGGAATAAAACAGGATAATCCAGTAAAACGGACCGTTCAGCTGTACGGTGGTGGCGAGATAAAGCAGGACGGCGCCCAGCAGATGAAGAACTCCCATGATCTTCTGCGCCGAAAAAAAACGGTCGGCAATCAGTCCGATAAACAGGGGAGAGACCATGGTGGCAATCGCCAGGGCGCTGTAAGCCCGGCCGATCTGCACGCCCGTGGAATGCAGATTGTTGGCCATATAGGTACTCATCGTCACATACCAGGATCCCCAGATAAAATATTCGATGAACATCATGGCGCAGAGCAGCAGGAAAGCAGTCGTCTTCATGAATTGAAATTGAAAATGAGATTGGAGCGAAAAGTTACAAATGAAAAGACGCAATCTGAAAAATTCTTCGTTTATCTTGCAGGCATGCGGGCGATGACCGACACGTATCGACACAAAGGACTCCGGAATCAGTTGGTGGACCAGATCCGGAGCAAGGGCATTACCGATGAACGCGTACTGAAAGCCATTTCGGAAATCCCAAGGCATTTTTTTATTGACTCCGCATTTGATCAGATCGCTTACGAAGACCGCGCGTTTCCGATTGCAGAAGGCCAGACGATTTCACAGCCCTATACGGTGGCCTACCAGACCCAGCTGCTGGAAGTCAGTCCCCACGATAAAATTCTGGAAGTGGGCACGGGAAGCGGTTACCAGGCGGTTGTGCTGGCTATGCTCGGTGCCCAGGTATTTACCATTGAGCGGCAGAAGCAACTTTACAATCACAATAAACATTTTGTGTATCTCCGCCAGTTTCCTTCCATCCGTTTTTTCTACGGCGACGGATACCAGGGCCTGCCGACCTATGCGCCTTTCGACAAGATTATCGTGACTGCTGCGGCACCTGCCATCCCGGAAAAACTGGTGGACCAGTTAAGGCCCGGAGGTAAAATGGTGATTCCCGTGGGTGAAGGAAGAGTGCAGCATATGATCCGCGTCATAAAGGAAGAATCGGGAATTATACGGGAAGAGAGGTTCGACGATTTTTCTTTTGTCCCCATGCTGCAGGGAAAAAATCACTAAGCCATCAAATGACACCCGAAAGAGAAAGCCGCCTGCGGGAGGTGCTGGATAAAAGACAGGACGACCTGACGGTTGTGCTGGAAAATGTTTTTGACCCGCATAATATTTCTGCGGTTATGCGTACATGTGATGCCGTGGGAATCCAGGAGATCCATGTATTGAATACAAAGATCAGCCGGCATAAAAAATGGGGTGCCCGCAGCAGCAGCAGCGCGGCAAAATGGCTCACCATTCACCAGCATACCAGCGCTGTGGAATGCTTCCGTATATTGAGACAGAAATATCCGCTGATCCTGACGACCCATCTCAGTTCTGCTTCCCTGCCTCTGTATACCATCGACTTCTCAAAACCCATCGCCCTGGTTTTCGGCAACGAACACGACGGCGTGAGCGAAGAGATCCGGGATATGGCCGACGGCAATTTCCTGATTCCACAGGTGGGGATGATTCGTTCCCTGAACATTTCGGTAGCCTGCGCCGTAACGCTGTATGAAGCTTTTCGGCAGAAACAGGCGGCAGGACATTACGAAAAAACAAAACTGGATCCCGCGACGCGCCAGACCCTGTGGAAGAGCTGGGAGTTCCCCGAAATCTGAAATGACTTGTAATGAAAAATAAAAAGGGAGTTAACACCGTGCTCACCGCGGGGATCATCGCCGGAACAGCCGATGCGCTGGCCGCCATTTTCATTTATTCCAAACCGGTTAACCTGCATAACGCAGCCGCGATTTTCCGCTATATCGCCAGCGGCCTCCTCGGTGCAAAAGCATTTCAGCCGGGCCTATTCTATCCGGTGGCCGGACTCGCCCTTCATTTCCTGATTGCGCTTTGCTGGGCGGCATTTTACTTCTACGTATTAAGCAGGATATTCAGTTCACGAGGTCTCTTTCTGAAAATCCTGGTTTTTGCAAGCTTCATCTGGATCGTCATGAATGGCTTCGTAAGGCCCATGGCCGGATTTAAACCGAAATACGACCAGTGGGCGATTATGCAGTCGTGGTTCATACTGGTTCTCTGTGTGAGTCTTCCCATCGTGGCACTGACAGATAAAAACCGTCCGGTAAAAGCGTAAGAATAAATTCGAGCATCCTGGATTAACTCATACAGCTTTCTTCAATTCCTGCGGCTGCATGTCTTTTGCCTGCTGCTCTTTCAGTGCGTAGATGCTGACATTGAGTTCAAATCCGATGAGAAGGATCAGGGCATTGAAGTATATTACGATCATCAGGATAAGGATGGTGCCGATGGAACCATACACTTTATTATAAGTACCAAAGCGATTCACCCAGAAGGAAAAAAGAAAAGTGACCAGGATCATCATAGTCGTTGCCAGCAGGGTGCCGGGAGAAAAGAGCCGCCATTTTTTGCTGATGGACGGAGCGTGCCGGTAGATGAACGCTATGGAAAAATAAAACAGCGGCACGATGGCAATCCACCGGATCGATTTAACCAGTCCTTTCATATTTCGGCGATGTACATGCAGCGCCTTGAAGACATACCTCAGCAGTTCGTCCTGTGTCATCAGGATCACCACACTTCCAATCACGAGGACGATAAGGACGAGGGTGAGCCGGATCGCTACGATCCGGTTGTCGACGAAATTTCTTCGCTTATAACCGGGAAGTGATTTGTTGAACGTTCTGATAAGGCCAATCATCGCATTGGATGCATAATACAGGGCAACAATAAGTCCAAAGGAAAGCAGCCCTCCGCGCGGCTTGTTCAGAAAGTCATTCAGAAAATTTGAAACCAGCGCGTAGGTATTCTGATTGGGCGTAATCTCGCGGGTAAGCAGCAGCAGCTGGCCGGTTAATTTTTTTGAAACGGGCAGGTAGGGTATCAGTGTGCAAAGAAATATCGTAGCCGCCGGAATAGCCATCAGGAAGCTGAATGAAATAGATCTTGCCCGGTCATTGAGACCCACTTTTTTAACCTGCGCCCTGAAAAAAACCGATACTTCATGAAGGGAAAGCCCTTCAAATCCGGGAAGGAAAACGGATTTTGTTTTCTCCGCAGCATACCGGTACGGCGTCGAAGCCCGGATCATATGGTCGATCCTGGTCATTGATTTTCCTTTTGCTGGCCGATCTTTATTTGTTCGTCAAGTGCTTTCTGGTATGCCTTTGCGTAAACCATGTGTTCGGGATACGTCTCGGCGAAATTGGAATATCCTGAAAAATCAGGTTTCGCGACAAAATAAAAATATTTCGTGTCAGGCGCATTCAGCACGGCCTCCAGGGATTCCATGGAAGGCGTGCAGATCGGTCCCGGAGGAAGTCCGGCATAGCGGTACGTATTATAGGGCGAATCAAACAGCAGGTATTTTTCATAGACCCGTTTCAGGTCGAAACGCCGCAGGGCATATTTTACCGTGGGATCTGCCGCCAGGCGCATCCCGGAACCGATCCGGTTGAGATAGACGCTGGCAATTTTTGGTTTGTCTTCGGTGCGCGTCGTTTCCTCCTCTACAATCGAGGCCAGTATGTACGCTGTCTCGCGGGTGAGATGGCGGGACGCTGCCTGTTGCAGCCGTTCCGGAGTCCAGAAAGCCTTTGCACCGGCTTCCAGTTTCCTGTAAATACGCGAAGGCGTGGTGTTCCAGAAATAAGTATATGTATTGGGAAAAACCATAGTCATCCATGTATTGGTATCCAGACCCAGCGAACGTAAAGTGTCTGGATTATTCATATAACGCATAAACAGGGATGAATCGCATTCGAATTTTCTTCCTATCAGCGACGCCAGGTCTTCCCGGGTGCGGAGTTTGGTAATAACGAGGTTTACCGGTTCCTGCCTGCCGTTTTTAAGCATTTTGAGCATTTCGAGCAGGCTCATACCCTGACTTATCTCGTATTTACCTGCTTTGAAGTTGCGGGGATAATCAACCCGTTTTGCCATCCAGTGGAAAACGGCGGGATGGGATACCACATCATCCTTTTTCAACAGGGAGTCGAGTTCGGAATAATTCATGCCGGTCCTGATGTACAATGTGTAGGCAGCACCGCGAAAACCGGTGCCGGGGCCGATGGTCAGCCAGAGTGCCACAGAGACCATGATCAAAGCAAGGAACAGGCAGAGGAGCAACAGTTTCTTCAAGTATTTGGATTTTACACCAAAATAATAAAAAAACCCCTCAGTGGAAAGGAGGGGAATTCAAATCTTTATTTCAGGTTATTTCTGTGGGGCAGGAAGCTGCTGTGCCGGTGCGGAGGGAACCGTATTGGTTGTCGGCGTTGCCCTCAAGTCCCTAACGTTTTTTGTATTGGCTTTCGGGACGAATGCAGTGGAAAAGATGCAAAGCAGAACAACAGCCGTTGCAAGAATCCAGGTACCGCGTTCCAGCATATCGGTCGTCTGTTTAACGCCCATATACTGATTGCTGAAGCCGGCGACATTGCCCGCCAGGCCACCGCCTTTAGGATTCTGAACCAGGATGATCAAACCCAGCAGACCACAGGCCAGTAACAGAAGAATCACAAACAAGATCATGGTAAAGAAGCTTTTAGTTGTTCAATTCTGGACGCAAAATAAGCGCTTTTGGGGGGATAAATCAAACTTAATTTCTGGTAAAGGGCTATGGCATTTTCATACATTCCCTGTTTGGCAAGCACCTCCGCCATGGATTCGGTAAGGATATCCCGGTCCTCAAGCGAATGGGCCGCAAAATGCCTGATTTTTTCCACTTCGCGGTCATCAGTTTTCCCGACTGAAGCCTGTACGGGTGATTTTTTTAACACTTTTAACCAGTCGGTAAAGCTTTTCAACTGCCGTCCCAACTGATCCGGAGGATTTTCGTCGAGTACCAGTTTGATCCCCTGGGAAGCAAAATAGTCGACCATATGATAGGGCGTGTATACGATGGCACCCGCCTTTGCCGTGTCGAAATGGGGAAGGGGCCTGGGAGATCCGGTTTCAGCATTTTCTTCTGCGGAACTTCCTGCAGACCAATTTTCTGCCGACTCAAAAGTCATTTCATCGGGTTTGTTTTCGGATATCGAATCCGCATCATGTCCGGAGAATTCCTGTTGCGTCCTGACTTCAGAACCGGATGCTGCGGCATATAATTCTTCAGCTATTGTTCCTGAATTATTTTCAAAGGACTCTGTTTCGTGAAATTCCGAAACCGTCTCCTCCGTGCCCTGTTCAAAGGGGAGGACTTTCTGTGCAGTTTCCTCTGTCGCATCCGCTTTAACCTCCGGTATAGTATCGGGGCCGGATTCCCCGGTTTCCATTTCATCCGTTTCTTTCGGATACCCGTCACCATTGCGGCCAATCGGCCGGTCGAAAGCCTCAAAGTCATGCTCTACCGAAACGCGTACAGGTTCAGCTGTCTTATTCTCAATTTCCGGAATTTTATTTTCTTCAATATCCAATCCTTCCAGCAGGTCTTCATCGGCGACGTCCGCTGTTTCTTCTTCTTCAAAGATGCCGTATTCGTTAACGATTTCGCGGGTATCGGCCGGCACTTCTTCCCTGGATGTTGGTTCTGCAATCCTTTCCGGCTCCGGAGCGGCTGGTTCAGCCAGTTGTTCCTCCTGTTTTTCAGCTGATGGTTCTTCCTTTAGTTCAGCCGGTTGTTCTTCCTGTTTTTCAGCTGTTGGTTCTTCGTTCTTTTCAGCTGTTATTCCTTCCTGCCCTACAGTTGAAGATTCTTCCCGCGAAAAAATTTTTTCTTCCGTGTCAGGAGAAGGAGAAAGGGGCGTTTCTTCGACCTTGTATTTCCTGAGCAGCTCGTCGAAAGTAGTCACGGCTTCTCCGCCACTCTGTGAATTGGCCGGTTCATGTGCAAAGTCTGTTTTTGCTGATGATACCTCATAATGTTCAATCGGCGTTTCTGTATTCTTGTAGTCATAAGCACTCTCCGGTTCATCTGTGGTTACTGCCTGTTCGGTTTCGACCGGTTGCTGACCATCTTCCTGGTATTCTTCCCGAAGCTGTTCTTGTAACGCATCAGGAGAAATGGTATCGGTTAGTGACAAATCAGGCAAGTCCGCCTGACGAACAACCGGGGCAGGGTGTTCGGCCTCCTTTCTGTCTTCATCCAGCAGGGTCCGGAGCCAGAAAGCATTGTTGAAATATAATGCGGTCCGGTTGATTTCCGTTTCCGCCGAATCCACATTTTGCAGGATTAGTTTTTTCGACAGCAGAAAATGGGCAGCATTAAAAGAAGGAAACTCCTTCACCAGTTCATGAAGTTCTTCCAGGGATACATCCTTAAGTTCGGTTTTACCAAACAAGGCATCGATGATATATGGCAGGCCCTTGGTCATTTTTAAAACGTTACCAGTTAGAAAATAAACGGTTGAACATATCATCCGTCATCTGGGACACGATTTGAGGGGTCAGGCTGGCTTCCGCTTCCGTCAATGATTGCGACGCGCTAAAGTCAAAATTTCTGGAAATATCCGTTTCAAAATCCGGAGTACCAAGTTTCTGGTCATTCAGCCTGTTTTTAAGCGTAAGATGAATGGACACGGTAAGACGGTTGATGGAGGCCTGCTGGTTCGACACACCGGAAGTGGACACGGTATAATCTGCAACATAGGCCGTTACATCGTAGTCTGCGTCTGTCTGAACCTGGATGAGTTTGGTCTGACTACTTACTTTTTGTTTCAGCTTGTCCGTAAGCTGAGGTGAAAGCTGGGGATCCACATAGCGGGCATGATTCTCTATATAGCCGATCCGGATTGTTTTTACCTCCGGCGGGATAGAGACATCTTTAAAGGAATAGATCTTACAGGAACCCGGTAAAACCAATATCAGGCCGAGCAGGAGATTTTTCAGGAACGGTTTAAAACGGCCATGACTATTCGCTGATATCATATTCTTTAAGTTTTCTATAGAGCGTTCTTTCGCTGATGCCCAGATCGGAAGAAGCATCTTTTCTTTTCCCTTTGTGTTTTTTCAGCGCTTTTACAATCAGCTCCTTTTCCTTGTCCATGATACTCAGTGATTCCTCCACTTCCTCGTGCTGCTGAATATCCGGACTCCCATTCCCATTGCTGTTATTATGAATCATGACCGGCTGGGCCGAATAGGAATTGTTTACAAGTCCGCCATAATGATCCTGCGGTTTGAGTTCGGGCATTTCCCGGTTAAAGTTTTCCTTTACCTCGGCCGCGAGGGCGGGATTTTTCAAAATCTCAAGGAACATTTTTTTCAGCTCGGTCACGTCTTTCTTCATGTCGAAGAAAAGCTTGTATAATATCTCCCGTTCATTCGAAAAATCGTTGTGCGGCGTCGCACTCGGTGCCAGAACGGGTAGACGGTTCTGCTGGTTTTCGGGGATGAATTTTCTGAATTGCTGGGCGGTAACGGTTTTATCTTCCGAAAGTACCGAGATCTGTTCCGCAATATTCTTCAATTCCCTGATATTGCCCGGCCATGGATACCGGATTAACAGATTTTTCGCCTCCTCATCCAGTTGGACGGGTGCGGTCTTATATCGTTCAGCAAAGTCCACGGCAAATTTTCTGAACAGCAAGGGAATATCTTCTTTTCTGTCGCGCAGGGCAGGAACCCGGATCGGCACGGTACTAAGCCGGTAATAAAGGTCTTCCCGGAACTTACCCCTGTCCGTCAGTTGCAGAAGATCTTTGTTCGTGGCGGCGATAACGCGTACGTCAGTTTTCTGCACTTTTGATGAACCGACGCGGATAAATTCGCCCGCCTCCAGCACTCTCAGCAGACGCGCCTGTGTCCCCAGGGGCAGTTCCCCGATTTCATCAAGGAAAATGGTGCCTCCGTTTACGGTTTCAAAATAACCCTTCCTGGAATCGACGGCGCCCGTAAAGGAACCCTTTTCATGTCCGAATAATTCTGAATCAATCGTTCCTTCGGGAATGGCGCCGCAATTGACCGCAATAAAAGGATTATGCTTTCTTGCTGAAAGGGAATGGATGATATGTGAAAACGCTTCCTTTCCCGCACCGCTTTCCCCGGAGATCAGCACGGTAAGATCAGTATTGGCCACCTGCACAGCTACGCTCAGGGCAAAGTTGAGCTCCGGCGAATTGCCAATGATCCCAAATCTGTTTTTTATTGCCTGAAGTTCCATTATGAATTATTTTGACGTCTTCGCGAATGACTCTTCTGCATGACCAATCAGGGTTGCGCCGGTACAGCGTTCCACTTTTACCATAACATAATCCCCCTTACGGATTGCAGGATCGTCTTTCGGAAAAACAATGACTTTATTTTGGGAATTCCTGCCCATCCAACTGTCACCGCTTTTTTTTGAATCTCCTTCCACAAGCACCTGGAAAGTTTTTCCAAGATCGGCCAGGTTGGATTCATGGGACAGCCGGTTTTGTAATTTGACAATTTCGTCAAGCCTTTTCTTTTTTCCATCTTCCGGTATATCGTCCGGGTATCTTCTTGCGGCCAGTGTGCCCGGACGTTCGGAATAAAAATACATATAGCTCATATCAAAGCGGGCCTCCTTCATAAGTGAAAGAGTCTGCCGGTGATCCTCTTCTGTCTCGCCGCAAAAACCGGCAATAATATCCGAACTGATGCCACAACCCGGGATTATTTCCCTGATCCTGCGTATCCTGGCCAGATACCATTCCCTTGTGTAAGTTCTGTTCATACGTTGCAGCACGACGGTCGATCCGCTTTGAACCGGCAGGTGGATATAGTCACATATATTTTCATGCCTTGCAATGGTATGCAGAACCTCATCTGTAATGTCCTTGGGATGTGAAGTGGAAAAGCGTACCCTGAGCAGGGGAGAGATGGCGGCGACTCCTTCAAGCAGTTCCGCAAAACCCACCGCTTTTTCATTTTCATTTCCGGAATGCCAGTGGTAACTGTCCACATTTTGTCCAAGGAGTGTTACTTCCCTGTAACCCTGTTCAAAAAGTTCACGGCATTCTGCGAGGACCGAATCCCGGGAACGGCTTCTTTCCCTTCCCCTTGTAAAAGGCACTACACAAAAGGAGCACATATTGTTGCAACCCCTCATAATACTGACAAAACCGTTTACTCCATTGGTATTTAACCTTACAGGAGAAATGTCAGCGTAGGTTTCCTCCCTGCTGAGCAGCACATTGACAGCTTTCTGACCACCCTCTGCTTCTTCAATCAGGAGGGGAAGACTCCGGTAGGCATCCGGGCCTACCACCAGGTCTACCAGTCTTTCTTCCTCCAGGAATTTAGATTTCAGCCGTTCCGCCATGCAACCCAGTACTCCCACCAACAGGGATGGATTTGCTTTTTTAGCCTGGCGGAAAACACGCAGGCGGCTCCTGACCGTCTGTTCGGCTTTCTCACGGATGGAACAGGTATTAATAAGGATGAGGCTGGCCTCTTCAAAGTTCCGGGTGGGGGAAAAGCCCTGTCCCTGCAGAATGGAGGCGACTACTTCACTGTCCGCAAAGTTCATCGCACAACCATAACTCTCCATGTAAAATTGCCTGGAACCGGCCTCCGGCGCTCCGTTTTCCGCAAAAAAGGATTCGCCCTGCCTCGTCTCATCCTGTACCCTGTTCAATGCTGCTGTTTCCATTACGGCCATTTGGGATAGCAAAATTAGTCAAAAAGCATGGAAATAATGACAGGATGACAGTTAAAGGAGGACAGAGAGCGGAAGACGGGACTCGAACCCGCTACCTACAGCTTGGGAAGCTGCCGCTCTACCAGGTGAGCTACTTCCGCTATTGATCTTGTGGAATGGCGTCCGGAAAATTTATACGCGAAGCCAGCCAGCTTTTATTTACCGGAACAATCCATCTTTCTTCCATTTCCGCCTTCGTAAGAACCGTGTTGTCGACATACAGGGTATCCGGCCTGATATGACCATGGGCAACGGCAAAGGGCAGTTGTTGCATGGGCAGGAGTTGAATCTTATCCCTGACCAGGAAGGCCAGTAATTGCCGGTCAAAAAGCTGAACCTGGAACCTGGTCTCCATTTCCCGGATAAGCCTGACAGAAGAATCCGTACTGCAGCCACTGACATGGGATGCTTTTTCATCAGCCATCAAAATGATAAACTGCCCGAAAAAAAGATTACCGTATCCCTTCACCGGTACACCGTGCGATTTCCAGGAACCTGTGAACTCCTTCAGCATGTCTTCGATGACGAATGCTTCGGTAAGAGTAAACAGACGGCTCGACTGATAGATCCATACCCTGGAAGACGGGTCCATTTCACGGGGCAGCGCCTCACGGTAGTTAAATTCCATAACGTAAAAATAGAAAATCCCGGCCTAAATATGGATGATTTCGTCGCCGGTAACCTGCAACCGGATCCTGAGTCTGTCCAGTTTTTCTTTTTTCAGTTTAAGGGATTTCCTGAAATTTTCAAGCAGCATGTCTGGTTTTCGCCTTTCCGGAATGATCAGCTTCTTATTTTGCCATTCAAGTTTCCGGATTTCCTGCTGGGCTGAGATCAGTTCTTTTTCAAGAACTTTCAGCTGATTCAGCTGTTCCACGCGATAGAGCAATAAAACATTTTGCATTGCTTTGTCAACGGCTGCTTCATGCAGACTGTCAGCAGCCATAATTTCAGGAATGGCTTCATAGGAAAGGCTGGCCGATGGCGTATAAGGCGTTCCGGGAATCTGGCGGATAAGTTCCTGGCTCATCCCGTTGGCAGACTGGTTACTGAATTCACGCGCTACCCGGTTATAAACAAATGAATACGTGCGGGGACCCGTTTGTTCTGCGATCCTCACAGGAATTATCTCTTTCCGGATGGTATATACAACCGGAGCTTTCTTTTGCGACTTCTTCGGCTTTGGCGGAGGAACCAGTTTCACCAGATCTCTCAGCGGATTAGTTTCGCTCCTTATGTCATAACGGGCAGGTATAACCGCCATCGGGAGAGGAGGTTGTTTGTTTTCCGGAATGTTTTTTACAGGCTGAAGGCTCAGCATGAGGACTGCCGCGGTAAGGCTGAAAAGATAAAAATAGTTGAATTTTTTCCTGCCGGGTGTTGTCTTTCCAAGAATCCGGCTGATACGTTCCATGAGGAGCCATGGCTTATTCCCATCGACAGCCAGCGTCAGACCTGCACCGGGCCTCCGTATTTTTTCCAGCCTGAATAAAGCTTCAGCGTAAAGGCCGGGCTGATACCCGGCAGACAGCACTCCGTCATCGCAGGCCAGTTCCCTTTCCCTGCAGATCATACGGTAAAAAAACCGGGCGAAGGGATTGAAAAAAAACAGGGTTTTGAATGCAGTCAGCCCGATATTGATCAACCAGTCGTTACGGCGGATATGAAATAGTTCATGCACCAGGATGGCTTCCAGTTCAGCGGGACTCAGCCGGGTAACCAGCGAAAAGGGCAGGAGTATCATGGGCTTCAGAAATCCGCTGGTCTCCGCCGTTTCCGCGGAAGCGGAAACGAAAACCCCGACCTTCCGCCGTATTCCCAGAAGGACTGACTGGCAGCCGGTAAATTCCAGTATGGCTTTTCCCGCAGGCAACATGGATCCGGAACCTGCATTGATTTGAAAAAAAAGCTGAAGAATACGGAAGCATAAAACGGTCAGATAAACCACACTCAGCAGGGGCATCCAATGGTTGGTGGAAGGTGAAACCGGTATGAATCCATTGATCGAAGCCGCCGCCGGATTCGTGAAGGATATTCCAAAACTGATAAAAAACCAGGCTGTTCCGGCTGTGATAAAGAAGATCCCGAGGTTGTGACGCGCAGCCGCCGAAAATCGTTTGTTGCCCGACGTGAGTAAACAAAAACCCGTCCAGAGTACAGCCATCTGCCAGACGCTGTCGAGCAGCGACCAGCCCAGCGCAGTAAACAGTCCGGGCAGCGCGGTCATCCTATTGCTTTTTCAGGTTGTTAAGCAATTGCTGAATTTCTTCGAGTTCTTCAGGAGAAGCCTTGTGGTTTCCCAGCGCATGCAATACCAGTTCAGTGGAAGAACCACCAAAAAGGTTATTGATCATCTTGCCGAGCATATGCTTCTGTGTTTTCTCGCGGCTTACAGCCGGATGATACACGTGAATCTTAACGGAGTCATCGCGGCCCACCAGACCTTTCTCAAACATGATCTGCATGAGCTTAAGGGTTGTCGTGTAACCCGCTTCCTTTGTTTTGGAAAGTTCCTCATGAACTTCGCGGACACTGGCCTTTCCTCTTTCCCAGAGGATACGCAGAATCTCAAGTTCGGATTCCGTAGGCCGGATATATTTGGTGCTTACCATACGCTACATTTGTATGACAGGCAAAATACGATTTAATTCGTAAATCCTTATTTTTTTAACATAAATACTGGAACCATGGGTGATGGGAAACAGGCATCGGTATTTGCCGACAGATACAGGATCCGGGGCGGCAAGCCGGTCAGACTCAAAGATTTTCCTACCGATGAGGACGATAAGCCCGTTACGAAAAAGGAAGGAGAGGACCTTCTATCGGCAGACGTATCCAAACTGACCGACCTGCAGGACAAACTCTATGTGCATAACCGGTATGCCCTGTTGATAGTCATTCAGGGGATGGACGCCTCCGGCAAGGACAGCGTGGTGAAACATGTGATGAGCGGACTGAATCCGCAGGGCGTGACCGTTACACCATTCAAAACACCCACTCACCAGGAACTCGAACACGACTTCCTGTGGAGACATTACCTGGCGTTGCCGGCCCGCGGCATGGTGGGGATCTTTAACCGTTCACATTATGAAAACGTACTGGTCACCCGCGTGCATCCCGAATACATCCTCAATGAAAATCTTCCCGGTATCGTTTCAGTTGATCAGATCAGGGATTCCTTCTGGGAAAAACGGTTCCGGCAGATCAATGATTTTGAAAAAACGCTGACGGAGAATGGTACCCTGATCCTGAAATTCTTTTTGCACGTTTCTAAGAAAGAGCAAAAGAAAAGGTTCCTTGAAAGAATAGAAGACCCGTCCAAGAACTGGAAGTTTTCTTCCGGGGACATAAAGGAAAGAGATTTATGGAAAGACTACCGTAAAGCATACGAGGACCTTTTGGAAAAAACATCCTCCGACGACGCGCCCTGGTTTGCCGTTCCGGCGGATGACAAATGGTATACGAGGATTGTGATCGCCAACATCGTCGTCAGGGAACTGGAAAAACTGGATCTGAACTACCCGGTCCTTAGCGGTCAACAGGAAAAGGACCTGGCAGCGTCAAAAAAAATACTGACCGGGGAAATGGATTCCCCGGCCGAAGAAAAACAGTAATGGGCTTATTTTTTTGTTACCAGTTCGTGATGAGCTTTTTGAATTTTAAGCACTTTCACCTGCACTTCATGCGTGGAATAAATCTGCGCGAGGGTGGGCGCGATAACCAGGGAAACAATCGACATCAGTTTGATGAGGATATTCATCGACGGACCTGAAGTATCCTTAAAGGGATCGCCGACGGTATCTCCGGTAACCGAGGCCTTGTGAGGTTCAGATTTTTTATAGTACATCACCCCATTGATCTCTACTCCTTTTTCAAAAGACTTTTTCGCATTATCCCAGGCGCCGCCTGCGTTGTTCTGGAACATACCCATCAGGACGCCGCTTGCCGTTGCGCCGGCCAGAAATCCGCCAAGCGCTTCCGGTCCAAGCAGGAATCCGAGAAGGATCGGGGAAAGGATGGCAATGGCACCCGGCAGCATCATCTTTTTGATGGATGCTTCTGTTGAAATGGCCACGCATTTATCGTATTCAGGTTTGCCTGTGCCTTCCATGATACCCGGAATGGTGCGGAATTGTCTTCTTACTTCTTCCACCATCGACATGGCGGCCTCTCCGACAGCACGAATGGCAAGGGAAGAGAAAATAAATGGAATCATCGCGCCCACAAAAAGCGAGGACAGCACTTTGGCTTTATAGATATCGATGCCGTTGATCCCGGCAACGCCAACAAAGGCGGCAAAAAGAGCCAGCGCCGTCAGGGCAGCAGAAGCGATGGCAAATCCTTTGCCGGTTGCCGCCGTCGTATTACCCACCGCATCCAAAATATCAGTTTTTTCCCTCACTTCCTTTGGCAGTTCGCTCATTTCGGCAATGCCTCCGGCGTTGTCTGCAATCGGACCAAAAGCGTCAATGGCCAGCTGCATGGCCGTAGTAGCCATCATGCCCGCAGCAGCGATGGCGACGCCATATAAACCCGCACAGGCATACGAACCATAAATTCCGCCGGCCAGCACGAGCACAGGCAGGAAGGTCGACTCCATTCCCACTGCCAGCCCGCCGATCACATTTGTAGCGTGTCCGGTGGAAGACTGGCGGATAATGGAAAGCACCGGACGTTTACCGATAGCGGTATAATATTCCGTGATGATGCTCATAAGGGTTCCCACCAGTAAACCTACACCGATGGCTCCCAGCACACCCCACTTTGAAAATTCAATTCCGCGCAGTTCCATCGTTTCGGGAAGAATAAAATACACAAGGAAAATGGAAGCAAGCGCAGTTAAAATGATGGAGCCCCAGTTTCCCATATTCAAAGCTTTCTGTACGCTGGTGGTGCTGATGCTTGCGTTTTCGCTGATGCGAACGAAAAGCGTACCCACAATCGAAAAAAGAATTCCGATACCCGCAATCATCATGGGCAAAAGGATGGGGGACATACCTCCAAATGAATCGTCGGAAACAGTTTCCTGGCCCAGAACCATGGTCGCCAGAACAGTAGCCACATAGGAACCAAACAGGTCGGCGCCCATACCAGCCACATCACCTACATTATCGCCCACATTGTCCGCAATGGTTGCCGGATTGCGGGGATCGTCTTCCGGGATTCCGGCTTCCACCTTACCCACGAGGTCGGCGCCTACGTCGGCGGCCTTGGTATATATGCCACCCCCTACACGGGCAAAGAGGGCAATGGATTCGGCACCCAATGAGAATCCAGTGAGTACTTCAATCGTACGCAGCATCTCTTCTGAATTCACAGCGGCTGACGGAGCGAATACTGCTTTTAATATGATAAAGAGACCTCCAAGCCCCAGAACAGCCAGACCGGCCACACCCAGACCCATAACCGAACCTCCAGTGAAAGAAACTTTAAGGGCACGGCTAAGGCTGGTTCTCGCAGCCTGCGCGGTACGCACATTAGCCTTGGTTGCTACCCGCATGCCGATATAGCCCGCGGTGGCGCTCAATACGGCACCGATAATAAACGCAATGGAGATAGCCCAGTGGGAGTGGGGATTGGTGGAAGCCATCAGCCCCAGGAGAAGCGCAACAACCACCACGAAATAACCGAGTATTTTCCATTCTGCTTTCAGAAAAGCCATCGCGCCTTCCGCAATATACCGGCTGATCTGCCGCATGTGGTCGGTTCCGTCATCCTGCCTGGAAACCCACTTGAACTGAACGAAAGTGTACAGAAGGCCGATCAGACCCATCACGGGCACCAGATAAATCAGTTTGTCCATATGGTTAAATCTCTATTTTTTAAGGGATGCAAAAATAGGAGAAAACCTTTAAAGCCGTCATAAAATGATCCGGAAATACAAGTGTATTTATGTATGCCTCAGGTTTTTATTTCCATTTTCAGGAAAATAACCATACCTTTGCCCTCCATTTTTAAAATGGCTCCCGGTCAGGCCGGGTATTTCCCAAACGGCTCCCAAGTGGTCTGCCAGTGCAGATCCGCCAGCAGGGTATCATATAAAACCTCATCACAAGATGCCAAAGGTTAAAACGAACTCGAGTGCCAAAAAGCGATTCAAGATCACAGGCACCGGAGAGATCACATTCCAAAAAGCCTTCAAAAGGCATATCCTTACAAAGAAATCGAAGAAAAGAAAAAGGCTGATGCGCAAGAAAGGAAAAGTCAGCAGTGCCAATCAGGACTTTGTCAAAAGGCTGTTGCGACTGAAATAAGCCCTTATTTTTTCAACCATTCAAATCATTAAGATATGCCACGTTCAGTAAATGCGGTTGCTTCAAGAGCCCGCAGAAAAAGAATCCTTAAACAGGCTAAAGGATTTTACGGAAAAAGAAAAAACGTTTATACCGTAGCTAAAAACGTTCTTGAAAAGGGCCTTACCTACCGTTATGTGGGCCGCAAACTCAAGAAACGTGAATACCGCGCACTCTGGATCGCGCGTATCAACGCGGCCGTTCGCGCTGAAGGATTGACTTATTCCCGCTTTATTCACCTGCTCAATGAAAAAGGCGTCGTCCTCGACCGTAAGGTCCTTGCCGACATCGCCATGAATGAGCCGGAAGCGTTCAAACAACTGATTGCCTCAGTAAAATAAATGCAATGCATCTTACTAGAGGTTTCTGAAAGGGCAGCATCCTTTTGGAAACCTCTTTTATTTTGCGGTTAGTGTCAAAAAATTACATTTGTATCTGTCATTTTCTTAAACACCACCACGTTGGCCATCAACCCCCACAACGATTCAATGAACAACACGTATGCTGACCTCGTTCAGCAGACGTTCAATTTTCCACAGGAAGGATTTGAAGTGAAGGACAACTACCTTGACTTCAACGGCGTGGATATTAAAGCCCTGATCGACAAGTATGGCACGCCGCTCAAGCTGACCTACCTGCCCAAAATCGGCAGTCAGATCAGGAAAGCAAAAAAAATGTTTGCCAATGCCATGTCGCGGCACAAATATGAAGGCAAATATTTCTACTGCTATTGCACCAAGAGTTCTCATTTCTCCTTTGTGGTGGAAGAAGCACTGACTAACGATATTCACCTTGAAACTTCTTTTGCGTACGATATAGAGATCATCAAAAAACTCTATGCCCGCAAAAAGATCACCAAGGATATCTATATCATATGTAACGGGTTTAAACAAAAACCCTATACCAGCCGCATCGCTTCCCTGCTCAATACCGGATTTAAGAACGTGATCCCGATCCTCGACAATAAGGATGAACTGCAGCAATATAAAAAGTCGGTAAAAGTTCCTTTTAAACTGGGCATCAGAGTGGCGGCGGAAGAAGAACCGAATTTCCCTTTTTATACGTCGAGGCTGGGCTTCAGGGCCCGCGATGTACTGGAGTTTTATGTAGACAAGATCGAAGGCAATGAGGACCGCTTCCAACTGAAGATGCTTCACATTTTTCTCAACAAAGGCATCAAGGATGATATTTATTACTGGAGTGAACTCAATAAAGTAATTAACCTGTACTGCCAGTTGAAAAAGATCTGTCCCGAGCTGGATTCAATCAATATCGGCGGCGGATTTCCCATCAAACATTCTCTCGGCTTTGAATACGACTACCAGTTCATGATCAACGAAATCGTGAGCAATATCAAAAAAGCATGCAAGCGCAATCACGTGCCGATGCCGAATATTTTTACCGAGTTCGGAAGCTATACGGTTGGTGAAAGCATGGCGCATATCTACAGCGTGATCGGTCAGAAAATGCAGAATGACCGTGAAATATGGTACATGATCGACTCCTCTTTTATCACCACGCTGCCCGATACCTGGGGTATTGGCGAGAGGTTCCTCATGCTACCCATTAATAAATGGGACGTGGAGTATCAGCGTGTCGTACTCGGGGGTATTACCTGCGACAGCCACGATTATTATGACTCTGAAGAGCACATCAACGAAGTATTTCTACCCAAGCTCAACAACGGCGAGCCTCTTTACCTGGGCTTTTTTCACACCGGCGCTTACCAGGATCAGATCAGCGGTTATGGCGGAATAAAACATTGTCTTATTCCCTCGCCCAAACACGTGATCGTGAGTACGGACAAGAACGGAAAGCAGACCGACTGGATCTACGCCAAAGAACAGACCGCGCAGAGCATGCTGAAGATTCTGGGATATAAATAGGAGGATCTGACTTCGCTTATGGGTGTCCGTGAGTAATTCTCCTCGGGGGATCAGTGTTTCAGTTTATATTTCTTGTTGACCTTGTTGCTGTTGAAATAATCGTTCAGCTGTTCTTCGGTCATATTGGTGTTTTCGTCGACGGGGACGTCTATCAGCTGGATCTGGATCTGCTTCATTTCTTCCTTCAGTTTATTGATCTTTCTTACGATATCGTGGTCCTTTTCGCCGGAGAGTGCATTTTCACGCAACTGGTATTCCAGTCGTTTAATGGAAGAGCGGACCAGGGAAGCAGAATTCTGTTCTGCGACCTTTTGAGGTGCAACGGTTTCTTTTACCGGTACGAGCGCCACTCCTGCACTGGGCAGGATTTTGCCCACCGTCTGGGTACCGATTGCAGCTGAAGAAGAAAGCACTGTTCCCCCAAGTGCCGAAGAAGCGGTGGTCATGTCAAAAGTAGTTCTCGTCGTCTTGGTGCTTTTTACTTTCTTGTCAAGCTGGACAAATGCATATTTCAATTGCAGGATATAAGTACTGACTTCCTTCGTCGTCCGGGCGTATTCCTGAAGCATGAAAGGATAATTCAATGCCGCTTTTACATAGAGCCTGATGTTGGCGGTATCCCGTATAAAAAACTTATTGGTGCCTACAAAACTCAAAAGCACCAGTTTCTGGGTTACCGAATCAGTTTCTTTAATAAAGTCATAAGGAGGAATCCAGACAAATTCGTCATCACACTTCCTTACGTTCGTATAATTTTTTATTGGAAGACTGGAAAAAAAACTGATGCTTTCCACCGGAAAACTGCCCGCCTCGCATTCAACGTGAAAGCTGATAGTATCTCCTTCATCAACATAAAGAACGCTGGCGACGGAAGGCTTAAGCCTTGACGGTACGATTTCGGTTGTGAAGAACTGAATAGTGAAGGTTGTATCAACCCGCTCTTCGGGTTTTGCCAGGTTCTGGACCCCGACAGTTACAACGTACGGAAAATCGTATTTCAAACGGCCGGAAAGGAAATAGGACTTGTCTGCTTTGAATGTCATCATCCCGTTGTCCTTATTGATCTTAAGGCCAAGGGGAGAATTGCGCAGATACCAGAAGTAGTGCGCCGGATTTTTATTGATTTCAAGATTATAAATCAGCGTGGAATCCACATGCAGGGTGAAGTAGGGGGTCAGGTTTCTGATCCGCAGGGCTGTGTCCTGAGACTGAACTACAGAATCTGAAGGAGCATGCGCAGGGACTGACTGGCCAAAAGACGGTAGGATCCAGGCGAAATTTAGAAGCACAATAAAACAGAACCGCGCATACCTGGATTTCATGAGGGATATTCAAAAAATAAAACGCAAAATTAATTTATAACAAGCAGACTAACAAGCAGAAACAAAAATCCCCTTTATAAGTAAAGGGGACTTCAAACCAACACGTAAACCTCGTTTGCAAAGGGTTTTAGGCAATATGGATCTGTTTGGAAGCCTGTTTTGATTCTTCTTTTTTAGGTAACAGAAGTTTCAAAATTCCGTTTTCGTACTTGGCCTGAATTCCATCCACATTGATCTTATCATCCACCGTAAAACTGCGTTTGAAAGAACGATATTCAAATTCACGGCGGAGGGTCTTGTAATCTTCAGAATTGTTTTCTTCCTTTTTCTCAAAGCTGATCGTCAGCAAACCCTGTTCCACCTGAATTTTAAAGTCCTCTTTAGACCTGCCGGGTACGTTAAGCTCTACATGGTAGGCTTCCGGAGTTTCATGGATATTGCTTTGCGGAAAAGTGAAAAATTCCTGTCCGAAACTGCGTGCAGCAGGGAAATCATTCAGTATGTCGCTGAACAGATTTCCGAAAGGCCGGTTGTTTACTTTTACGAGTGTCATAGTCCTATACTTTAGTTTTTTGAATGATGATTTACGGTATAGGGGGAGTCAAACGATATACCATAAAGAATTTTTACTTAATATACAGACATTCTGACATTTATAACTGCTGAACTCCGCCATAATAGCACAAGGGTTTAACATTAGCCAGAAGGGCATACCAAACTTTTTAAGTAATTTTGTGTTGTTTTAAAAAAGAAAATCAATGTATCCCGAAGAAATAGTTATTCCAATGAAGGAGGAGCTGACCGAAAACGGATTCAGCGAGCTGAAGACCCCGGAAGAAGTTATTAACCAGCTGGAAACCAGCGGGACAACCCTGGTCATGATCAATTCGGTCTGTGGCTGTTCCGCCGGTACCGCCCGTCCAGGCGTTTTACTGGCTGTTCATCATGCATCCAAGAAACCCGACCATCTGACAACCAGTTTTGCCGGTTTTGACGTGGATGCGGTTAGAACGCTCAGGGAGAAATTACTGCCTTACCCTCCATCTTCACCCGCCGTAGCGCTGTTTAAAGACGGCCAGTTAGTGCACATGATTGAGAGACACCATATTGAAGGAAGGTCGGCCCAGATGATCGCCCAGAACCTGATGGCGGCATTTGAAGAGTATTGCTAAGCAAAACTTCCGGTTTTCCGCATAAAATAGAGGATATGGACGTTATGTACATATCCTTTATTTATGAAATCCAATCCTAAAATATCAGCCCGTTCCAAACCGCTGATCAATCAAAAAACGATCTACGCATCGTCTGCCATTACCGCCATTGCAATCGGTAAAAAACTCATTGAAATCAAAAGAACCTCGGGAGCAGGGGAAATGACTGAATTGAACATGGCGCTGTTCCGGCACCTGAAATAATCTCAGTCCGAATTGCATTTACCAAATACCCGGCCATTGCCGGGCTTCAGGCATTTATAGGATATGAGGGATTATTTAATAGTTGAGGATGAATTTATAGCCATCAGTTGCATAGTTAATTTTTGACTCATTAATAAGCAGGATCCTTTACTATAATATGCAGAATCCTTTACGGGAGGGACAGGGGTAAAGGATTCCAGCGTGCAACTCCCGGCCGTTTTTTCTTAACCACCCGTAGAGGCTATTTGACATAATATAAATTATAAGAAAGAAGACGGTAAAAGCTGATTAAGGGTGCCCGCCATTGGCCGTCCATTGAAACAGGATCCGGATCGCTTCGGATTAAATCTCATCTGACCTGCATAAATTTTTAACTGTCAACCGGATTAGATAGATTCGCATTGGGCGAAAACGGACACTGGAACAGCTCCTGTTCCCGGTTAGGATCCGAAATTGATCATACTTTCATGAAACTCAAATCAGGATCCGCTTTCTGGATCTATTCTGTTTTCTTCACCCTTCTGAACCGCTTTTCACTTATCGGTTTCGGTGTCCTGAGCTATATCATACTGGCTAAAAAAGTTTTTCCAACCGTGGAAATCATGGGTGTCTGGGCTTTGTTCCAGGTTACCCTGTCCATTGCCGAAACCATTAAACAGGGCCTGCTGCGCAATCCCCTGATCAAATTTCTGAGCTTTCCGCAATATGCCGGTGACAGAAACCGGGTTCAGAGCGCTTCGCTCTATATCCACATCCTTTACACACTACTGGCTTCTGCCATGTTCTGGCCGGGCGGCGTCCTTCTTGCGCGCTGGCTTAACACACCCGGGCTGTTACCCCTTTTTCCGTACGCGGCGCTTTATATGGTCGTATTGATTCCCTTCAATCATTTTGAAATCCTCCTTCAGGCACATTTCCGGTTTAAGGCAATTTTTTACGGCTACTTCGCCCGCCAGGGAATATTTCTTCTTGCCATCATCGTTTTATTGCTGGCAGACAAATCAAGGCTCACCCTGATAAATCTGGCCGTCCTGCAAATACTGGCCCTGATCTGCGGAACAGGAATACTGTGGTTTTTTGCCAGGCGCTTTTTCTACCACAGTTTTCAAACCGACCGGAAAACCGTTTTGGACATGCTGCACTTCGGTAAGTATATTTTCGGGACCAATGTATTTTCTGCGATGGGACGTTCGGCAGACCAGTTCATCACAGCCGGGCTGATCTCTGCTGACGTGGTCGCTTACTACAATATCGTGTCCCGTATCAATAACATGATGGATGTCCCTTCAGTCGCTGCAGCCGATGTTCTCTTTCCTAAAAATGTGGAAGCCTTCGCGCGTTCCGGAGAGGAAAAAGTAGGTTACTATTTCGAGCGCATGGTAGGAACAATCATCAGCATCATCCTGCCCGCAAGCATTGTTATATTTCTTTTACCGCGTCTGTGTATTGAAATACTCGCGGGTCCAAAATATTTCGAGGCCATACCGATCCTCCAAATCGTTATTCTGTTCAGCTTTCTTCGTCCTTTTTCCTACCAGTTCGGCTCGGCCATGGATGCCATTGGAAAACCGAAAATCAATTTTATTGTAAATGGAACCTTCACCCTGCTGAATTATGGATTGATGTACCTGGGACTCCGTTATACAGGCTGGATGGGTGCCGCATATGGAGCCGTCGTTACTGCTGTCATTATGTTCGCGATCATTTATATCATCCTGCAAAGAACATTAGGCATCAGACTGCGGGAGGTCTTCCGTTGGGTTTGGGAATCCTATCGCTTAGCCTTCCGCTATATCCGGAATCTTCTTGCCGGCGGAAAGATTTCTCCTTAATAAAGCAGGCGGGTCTTGATCGTATTCTTCACTTCCCTGAGCAGGCTGATGGCCTGCGCTGAAAGCTTTTTATCTACATCCAGGACAACATAGCCGATGTCATCGTTGGTTTTCAGGTACTGGGAAAGAATGTTAATATGATTTTGCGAGAGCCTGGTATTGATTTCAGATAACACGCCCGGCACATTGTAGTGAATATGAAGTATGCGGTGTGAATCCGGGTGTTGCGGCAGGCTTAATTCGGGTATCGTGTGAGAACCCGTACTGATCCCCATCTCCAGGTATTGAAAAAGTTTATTGCTCACATCTTCCCCGATATTTTCCTGCGCCTCTTCTGTTGAACCTCCGATATGTGGCGTAAGTAAAACATTGGGCATTTTCTGCAGGGGTGTCGTGAACCGGTCCCCGTTTTTTTCCGGCTCCAGAGGGAATACATCCACGCCGGCACCAGCCAGCTGCCCTTCTTCAAGCGCTTTTGCCAATGCTTCCAGGTCAACCACTTCACCCCGGGCGTAATTGAGCAGAATAGCTCCTTTCTTAAACTGCCTGATCAGGGCTTTATTGATCATCATCCGCGTCTGTGCGGTATCCGGTACATGAATGGTGACGACATCTGACACCGCCACCAGGTCCCGGAGCGATTCCTTCGCTTCCGCATTCCCCAATGGCAGTTTTGTGTCGATATCATAAAAGACAACCTTCATACCAAGGGATTCCGCCAGCACACTCACCTGGGTACCGATGTTTCCATATCCGATTATCCCCATGGTCTTCCCGCGGAGCTCGTAGCTGCCCTTGGACTCCTTCATCCATATACCCTCATGGGCAGACCGGCTCTTGTCCGGTATGCGACGGATAAGCATGATCGAAGCCCCGATCACCAGCTCAGCGACGGACCGGGTATTTGAATAAGGTGCGTTGAAAACCGCAACCCCGTTCTGGGTGGCGTTCTTCAGATCGACCTGGTTGGTGCCAATGCAAAAACATCCTATGGCCTGCAGCTTTTTTGCCGCCGTTAACACTTTTTCGGTGATTTGGGTCTTCGAACGGATTCCCAACAGGTGAATATTGCCGATTTCGTGGACAAGTTCATCTTCTGAAAGTGCCTTCCCCAATTTTCTGACCGAAGTATAACCTGCCTGTGCAAACCGCTTTACAGCGGCGTCACTGATGTTTTCGAGGAAAAGAATATTCACTTTTTCCTTAGGATAGCTGGTAATTTTTTTGTCTCCCATAATCTCCACCCTTTTTTTGCGTTATTTTCCACAAGGATTTGCAAAATTGACCCTAAAAAAGGAAACGGAAAAACAAAACTCCTTTCACACGGGGTAAATTTGCTGAAAAATCTATTTTTGCACCGGAAATCGAAAAATACATCCCTGTTGAAAACCATTTTCTGCTACCTGTTGACCGCCTCATTCCTCATTTGCTGCGGTCAGGCGCCTAAAAATCAGGCTGCGCTGCCTGCCGATAGCACGCTTGTGGCTGTAGCCACCCCGCGTCCCAAAAATCTACATCCCGAAGAATACAGGCTTTTTAACACTGCTTCCACTCATTTTTTTGATTCTTTGTTTTCCCGTGGCTTTAACGGGGGGCTTATTGTTGCCCGCAATGGTGTAGTCGTTTATGAGCGATACAGCGGATTCACGGATCCCCGCAGGAAAAAAGACAGCGTCAACGCCCATACAGCTTTTCATCTGGCATCGGTGTCCAAAACCTTCACGGCCATGGCTATCCTGAGGCTTTGGGAAGAAGGTAAACTCGACATCCACGACGACATTTCAAAATACCTTACCGGATTCCCGCCGGGCATTACCATTAAGAATCTGCTGAGCCAGCGCAGCGGCCTGATGAACTATGTACACTTCATGGATCAGTCGGGATGGGATAAGAAAAAATACCTTACCAATAACGACCTTCTTCAATACATCATTCAGCACAGTAAGCAGATTGAACACGTGCCGGCCGGTAAACATTTTGAATATTCAAATACAAATTATGCTTTCCTGGCCCTGATCATTGAAAAAGTATCCGGTGAGACCTACAGCGAATTCCTCACCAAGACATTCTTCCGGCCTCTTCAGATGCAGGATACCTATGTTTTCACCCTGCAGGATACAAACCGCGCCACGAGGTCGTTTAAGATCAACGGCAGGCTTTATCCAATGGAATATCTGGATCTCGTATATGGCGACAAGAATATTTACAGCACGCCGGATGATATGCTGAAATGGGATGCTGCCCTCCGCGGCGGTGTACTCTTTAAAAAATCCACGCTCGACAGCGCGTATACACCCTACAGCCTCGAAAAGCCCGGAAAGAGAAATTACGGACTCGGCTGGAGGATGATTGTAGTGCCTGATGGCAAGAAACTTATTTATCACAATGGATGGTGGCATGGCAACCGCACGGTCTTCATCCGGATGATGGAAGAAAATGCAACGATCATCGCGCTTTGCAACAACGATAACAAAAGAGTTTATTCTGCAAAAAAACTCTGTGACATCTTCGGAAACTATCAGCAGTCCCGCGAATCCGAAGAACCCGAAAACGATCCGGAAGGACGCGGCGGCGAGAAACGATAACCTGGCAGTCTCCGGTTGTGAGCGGTTGAATATACCTGCTTACCTTTGTGGTGATGGATCTGCTCAAAAACTATCTGTCCGGTTTCACTCTTTCCTTTACCACATTCGATAAAAAAAATGCTGTCCGCCTATACCGGACCAGGAATCCATTTGCCCATAAAAATGATTTCGGACACGTGCTCCTGTTAGCCGGCAGTCGCGGCAAAATCGGCGCAGCCCTGATGGCGGCGAAAGCCTGCCTGCGCAGTGGCGCGGGGCTTCTCACAGCACATATTCCGGCATGCGGCTACGAAATTCTGCAGGGCGGGCTTCCTGAAGCCATGGTAAGCATGGATGATGGAGAAAACTACCTGACTTCCCTTCCGGAAAAAACAGACAGTTTCCAGGCCGCCGGCGTCGGACCGGGCATAGGGACCCACGACGAAACCTCAGCCCTGCTCAGGCGTTTTCTCGGGATATTCCAATCTCCCCTTGTACTTGATGCGGACGCCCTTAACCTCCTGGCAAAGTCGCCTGACCTGATGAAACTTCTCACTCCCGACACGATCCTCACACCACATGCCGGGGAATTTGACCGCCTTTTCGGTACCAGCCGGGATGAGATGGAACGCTTTCAAAAAGCTCGGGAAGCAGCCGTACGGCATCAGATCCTGATTGTATTGAAGGGTCATTTTACAGGTGTATTTTATCCTGATGGAACCATATCCTTCAATACCAGTGGCAATGCCGGAATGGCTAAAGGAGGAAGCGGCGACGTCTTAACCGGTATTCTTACGGCCCTTCTTGCACAGGGTTATCCTCCAAAGGAAGCCGCTCCGCTCGGTGTTTATCTGCATGGCGCGGCAGGAGACCTGGCGGCAGAAAAATTTTCTGAGGAATCCATGTTGCCGGGTGATCTGACCAACTGCATCGGCAGCGTGTTTCTCGATTGGAAAAAAATAAAATCATCAACTAAATAATCCTGCATGTTGTTCGAGCCCCTGAAAATAAGAAGCATTGAATTCAGAAACCGTATTGCCATTTCACCCATGTGCCAGTATTCTTCGGTTGACGGGTTTGCGAATGACTGGCATTTCATGCACCTTGGAAGCCGGGCTGCAGGAGGTGCGGGAATTGTCTTTCAGGAAGCCACGGCTGTATCGCCGGGAGGCAGGATATCGCCGGATGATATGGGTCTGTGGAAGGATGAGCAGGTTGAACCTCTGCGTAAAATTACCTCATTCATAAAAAAACAGGGTGCTTCACCTGGAATTCAGCTCGCCCATGCAGGCAGGAAGGCAAGCGCTTCGTCGCCCTGGAAAGGCGGAAAATTTTTACACCCCGCGGAAGGTGGCTGGAAAACGCAGGCCCCTTCACCCCTGCCCTTCCGTGAAACAGACGATGTCCCTGAAATGATGCGGATGGAAGACATCGCCGAACTCCGAAAAAATTTTACTGCTTCAGCTATGCGGGCACTGGAAGCGGGCTATGAAGTGATCGAGATCCACGGAGCCCACGGATACCTGATAAACAGTTTTCTTTCCCCGCTCAGCAACCTTCGTAAGGATTCCTATGGCGGTTCCTTTGAAAACCGAATTCGCATAGTGAAAGAGATCGCGGGCGATATCCGTTCCGTATGGCCGGAAAAATATCCTTTATTTCTCAGGATTTCGGCAACGGATTATGCCGAAGGCGGATGGAATCTTAATGATTCCATCCGGCTTGCCGACCAATTAAAGGATTGTGGAATTGATCTGATCGACACGTCTTCGGGTGGCAATATTCCCCATGTGCATATACCGCTTGGTCCCGGATACCAGGTTCCCTTTGCCGAGGCGATCCGAAAACAAACCGGTATGAAAACAGGTGCTGTTGGTCTGATTACAACAGCTGTCCAGGCTGACAACATCCTTCGCGAAGGCCGTGCAGATTTAATTCTCATCGCCCGTGAATCATTGAGAAATCCGAATTTTCCGTTGAAGGCTGCAGGGGAATTGGGTGTGGAAGGACCCTGGCCCTCACAGTATCTGCGGGCCAGATAATTCGTCAGGAAGCCAGCGGAAGTAAAAATGAAAACCGTGATCCTTTACCCGGTTCGCTGTCAATCTGCAATGTGGTGTTGGTCCTGGTGAGAAAATCATTGATCAGCATCAGGCCAAGTCCGGTTCCGGATTCCTGTTCCGTTCCCATCGTACTGTAATAAGCATTTTGGCGGATCATGGCCAGGGTTTCACTGTTCATTCCAATGCCAGTATCGGTAACAGAAATCCGGCAGGCACCATCTTCCTTTCTTATCCCCACGGTAATCTTGCCTGGAGAAGGTGTAAACTTAATGGCATTGGAAATCAGATTCCGCAGGATCATGGTGATCATGTCTTTGTCTGCCATCACCCGGTAAGATGCTTCTGCTTTATAAGCTATCTTAATTTTTTTCGTTTGCGCCTGCAGGTGATGTACATGGATACAATCCTCCACAATCCCATCCAGGTCCAGCGCAACCGGATGAAAACCGGCAAGGTCCATCTGACTTTTTACCCAGTGCAGCAGGTTCTCCATCAGGCCCGTGGTGTAATTCAGATCAGTTACCACATCGGGGAGCATCTGCTTGATTTCCTCTCCGCTGATCTTCTGCTCCTGGATGCTCCGGAAAAGATTCCTCAAAGCATACATCGGCGTTTTCATGTCATGAGAGATCACCGAGAAAAGTTTATTCTTAAATGCATTCAGTTCAGCCAGTTCCTCTGCCTTCTGACCTATCTCCTTTTTTTGCTTTTCAATTTTTTCATTTTGTTCTTTCAGCGCCTGGTTGGTGGCCAATATCCCGAATTCATAGAGCGTATTTTCCTTTTTAATAAGGAAAAGGGCATAAAAAATAAACAGGATGGCAGTGAACTGATTAAACAGAAAAAGAAAATAATTGGTCGCATGCAGCTGGTAGCCGTATTGTTTATTCATAACTACAAGCACAAAATAACTGATCATGGAAAGACCCACGCTGAACGCCATCTGGCTTATCTGCGGAAGAAAGAAAACTGCCAGGATCCCGTTAAGGATAAAATACAATTCCACCCCCAGATTCAGTCCGCTCATAAAGACAACCGAAGTCACCAGCGGATACAGTATAAAATAGGTAATCATACCCGCTTCATAGCGGTAATAAAAATTCAGATACAACACCACGAGGCTGACCCAGGCCGGAAGGCTGGCCAAGAAAAACGACGTAATGGGGAATTTTGAATTCCCGAAAAAACAAAGCAGCGGTACGATGATTCCCGTGATAAACTGGAAGAAATTCAGCTGATTGAACACACTCAGTTTTCCCTTGTCCAGTTCATTCATGGAACGGGTGAATCCGAGGGTCTTTATCTCCGAAAGAATCCGGTGGGATTTCTGTGTGAGTAATTCCATCCTGTCATGGACAGTCCAATTTTTAGACCAATGAAAAAGGGAATGAAATCCTGTCCTTTTAAGAATGCGGCTTAAATCCAGCATGGAGGATTTCTTGGGAATAGAATTGGATTTGCCTTCAACTTTCATCCGATATTGGCCTTAAGGGCATCTGAATTTAGGTATTATTGATGAAATGTACAAATGACGTAGTCGTTATGCCCTAAAAACTAACATCTTACAGACGAAACATAGAATTTTTATCGACAAGCCGCTTCTTCTGTCAACTAAATCGTCAGTCCGAAGGAATAAAAAAAAGAGCACTTACGTGCTCTTGACCTAAAAACCCAATCTTTTGTATTTCAGACGAAATCCGACAACCTTATGCTTTTACTTTCTTTTTTGCCTTCTTCAGAGCGGCTTCGATCCCCTTGCTCAGGTTATCAAAAGTCGGTTTGCCGTTGAACATCTCTCCATTGATGAAGAAAGCCGGAACCGTTTTCACGCCTTTTTCAATTCCTTCCCGAAGGTCTCCCTGCACCTGCCATCCGTACGTGGCGTTAACGAGGTGATCCAGGAATTTTTTATTGCTGATTCCTGCTTCCCTTGAATGCAGTTTGAGGCTGGTGGTCCCCAGGTTATGTCGGTTATGGAACAATACATTATGCATTTCCCAAAATTTTCCCTCCTGCGCGGCAGCCACTGCGGCTTCGCCTGCCTTGAGGCTGCGCTGATGGATTTTGGTGAGCGGAAAATGACGGAAATTAAACCGCACTTTCCCCTTAAACTCTTCCATGATCTTTTTCACCACTTCATGGGCCTTGGCACAATCCTCATTTTCGTATTCGCCAAACTCCATCAGGGTTACCGGCGCTGAATCCGGTCCTACAAAAACATCCTTGGGTTCTATGATTTCAATCACCTCTTTCTTAAAAGCCATGTTGATACTCCTTTAAATTTTTCTTCTTTGCTTTATAACATTTTTCCGGACGGAAAGTTGAGTAAAAAGCCTCCGAGTCAGATGACTGACAGGGAGGCCGCTAAAAGTAGGTATTTTAACTGACAAAAATTAGAGATTTTACGGTGTCCGGCACCGTGAGTAGTTTAGTTAACAACTTATTAAGACCTTACCCTTGTTTTTTCCTTTTCCTCCTGCTCATTCCGGAACACCACCAGGTTGTCGAAAACGTCCACCAGGACAGGATGCTGGCGGTCAATCTCCCCTGCTAATATCTTTTTACTCAATGGGTTAACTATTACCTTTTGAATAAGTCGCTTGAGCGGTCGTGCACCATACTGGGCGTCATATCCATTCTCTGCCAGGTAGTCGAGGGTATAGTCGGTAAACGTCAGACTGATACCGTTTTTCAATAACATGCCGGACAGATTTTCCAGTTGGATCCTGATGATACCCCTGATTTCATTTTTCAGGAGTGGCTGGAACATGATCACCTCATCTATCCTGTTCAGAAATTCCGGCCTGATGGCCTGACGCAGTATATCCATGACCTCAAGTTTGGTCTGTTCAACCACTTCTTCTTTATTCGCTTCCGTAATATTTTCAAAGTTGGCCTGGATGATCTGGCTGCCCATATTGCTGGTCATGATGATGATCGTGTTCTTAAAATTCACGACCCTTCCTTTATTGTCCGTCAGACGTCCATCGTCCAAAACCTGAAGCAGGATATTGAAGGTATCCGGATGAGCTTTTTCGATTTCATCCAGCAATACCACGCTATATGGTTTTCTGCGAACCGCCTCGGTTAACTGCCCCCCTTCATCGTAACCCACGTATCCGGGAGGGGCTCCGATAAGCCGGCTTACGGTATGTTTTTCCTGGTATTCGCTCATGTCGATCCTGGTCATCATGGATTCGTCGTCGAACAGGTATTCGGCCAGGGCCTTGGCCAGCTCGGTTTTACCGACACCGGTGGTACCCAGGAAAATAAACGATCCAATGGGCCTTTTGGGATCCTGAAGACCCGCACGGCTTCTGCGGATGGCATCCGCGACGGCAGTTATGGCTTCGTCCTGCCCGACGACCCTTTTATGCAGCTCGTCTTCGAGGTTCAGTAGTTTTTCCCTCTCTGTCTGTAGCATTTTAGAAACCGGTATTCCTGTAGATTTAGCAACGGCTTCGGCAATATCTTCCGCATCCACTTCCTCTTTCAATAGTCTTTTTTCTGAACCCGCAAGCAGTTGTGCCGAAAAATCAGCAATCACTTTTTCAGCTTCCCTGATTTTTCCATACCGGATCTCCGCCACTTTTCCGTAGTCGCCTTCCCTTTCTGCTTTTTCGGCTTCAATTTTCAGTCTTTCGATGTCAGCCTTGGCATTCTGAACTTTTTCAACCAGTTCTTTTTCCTGTTTCCATTTTGCCAGCAGCGTATCACGCGACACACTGAGATTGCCGATTTCCACACCAAGCTGTTTTAGCTTATCGTTGTCGTTCTCACGCTTTATGGCTTCCCGCTCGATCTCCAGCTGCCGGATTTGTCTTTGCAGCTGATCGAGTTCCTCGGGCATGGAATTCATTTCCAGCCGGAGCTTGGCTGCACTTTCATCAATAAGGTCAATAGCCTTGTCGGGTAAAAACCGGTCTGTGATGTAGCGGTGTGATAATTCCACGGCCGCAATGATCGCCTCGTCCTTAATACGGACATGATGATGCGTTTCATAGCGGTCTTTCAGCCCCCTAAGGATCGATATGGCGTCTTCCACATCCGGTTCGTCGATCATGACTTTCTGGAAACGGCGTTCAAGGGCTTTATCCTTCTCAAAGAATTTCTGATATTCATTCAGTGTCGTGGCTCCTATGGCACGCAGTTCACCGCGCGCCAGCGCCGGCTTGAGTATATTGGCTGCATCCATTGCACCTTCCCCGCCTCCGGCGCCCACCAGCGTATGGATCTCGTCGATGAAGAGAAGGATCTCTCCCTCACTTCCCGAAACTTCTTTCACCACGGATTTCAGACGTTCCTCAAATTCTCCCTTGTACTTGGCGCCCGCAATGAGCTGCCCCATGTCCAGGGCATAAATGGTTTTCGATTTAAGGTTCTCCGGTACATCTCCGTTGACTATACGGTGAGCAAGTCCTTCTGCAATGGCTGTTTTACCAACACCTGGTTCACCGACCAGTATAGGATTGTTCTTACTTCTCCGGGAAAGGATATGCAGGGTGCGGCGGATTTCTTCATCCCTTCCTATGACGGGATCGAGCTTTCCCTGGCGGGCCAGCTCATTGAGATTTTTTGCGTATTTATTAAGGGCATTGAACTGCGTTTCCTGAGTGTTGGAAGAAACGGTCTCACCTTTTCGCAATTCCTTCAGTGCGCTGATCAGTCCCTTTTCTGTAAGCCCTGCATTCTTCAATAATTTGGCCGTTTCATCACTGCCCTGCACAAGCGCAATCAAAAGATGCTCCGGTGTAACAAATTCGTCCCCGAACTGTTTTAAGGCAGAGCCCGCCCTGAGTACCACATTGTTTGCGTTACGGCCCAGCGATTGTGCCGGATCGCCGCCACTTACTTTGGGCAGTTTCTGAATCAGTTCCCTGATCTTCGTTTCCAGTACGGGTATCGTTACATTGTTTTTCTTCAGTAGATATTCAACGGGAGAATCCTCCTGATCGAGCAACGCCTGCATCAGATGTTCCGTCTCGATGGTGGGATTCTGGTTGTTGAAGGCCAATTGCTGGGCAAGTTGCAACACTTCAGATCCCTTTATGGTAAAGTTGTTTAAATTCATAAGTGATGTTGATTTGAATTCTAAAGGTTGTTTCAAAAGATAAACCAGTTCCAGATAACTGAAAATCTGTCATATATGCTCAAACAAACATGTCGTGCTTTCGGTTCTTTCACGTTCCTCCTGTTATTTTGGCTTGCCGGTTTTGGACAAGCTGCAAAGTCTAAGCCTTCCGTTTCACCGGAAATGGACCAGTTCCTGTCGGTCAATCAGAAAAGCCTGGGCAATAACCTTACCGTTTTAGCCTTTAAAAATGGTCAGGTGGTCTATAAAAAAGAACTTGAAAAACAGGTTGGCGATTTCAATGCCCGTACCCAGGCGCCTGCCGGTTTAGCCAGTCAGTGGCTCGTGGCTGCCACGGTACTGGCTTACGTGGATGAAGGAAAGATTTCGCTCGACGATAAGGTAAGCAAGTACATTCCCATTTTTGCGAAATATATGAAGTCGTATATCACCCTTCGCAACTGTTTGACATTTACCACCGGAATAAAGGCTGATCCACCGGGTCCGCTGAAACTTCTGCAGAAATCCAGCTATCCTGACCTGGAAACGGAGGTTGATGCGTTTGCCTCCAAACGGGAGATAGAAACCAATCCCGGTACGGAAATTTATTTTAGTCAGATAGGACCTGATATCGCGGCAAGGGTACTCGAAGTGGTTACGAAAAAAACTTTTGACCGCTGTGTTTCCGAAAAAATCCTGCGGCCCTGCAAGATGCGCGGTACCAGTTTTACCAATGACAATGGCGTCACGAGCAACGCAGCCGACGGCGCCATCACGACCGGGGCTGACTTTATCAATTTTCTAGGCATGCTGCTCGACAAGGGAAAATTCGAAGGCAAACAGGTGCTCAGTGAAAAGTCGGTGACAGAGCTGGAGACCATACAGTTCGCAAACCTGCCGGTGAAGTATATGCCAAAAGAAGCTTCCGGTATGAAGATCGGATTGGGCTGCTGGATTGTAAATGGCACTGAAATAACCAGCCTCAACATGACGGGCTTTTACCCTTATATAGATCGCTGCCGCCAGTATGCTGCATTGATTCTGCCCATGAAACCAGCGGATCCTGACAAAGCCCTTTACAACCAGTTCAGGCAGAAAATGGATATCGCTTTCGGCGAGCCCTGCCATTGATGAAAAACATTTTACGGAGGCAATTCCGGATATAGAATGTCAGTAGCAGTCCGCGGTAATTAGACTAAGAAATAATCTGCTCCAGTCCCTTTTTCCAGGAAGCATAGTAATCCTGTATTGCCCTTCCCTTTCCGGATTCAGGTTCTATTCGCCTGACGAGTTCCATACCTCTGAAACAATCCCGGAACTGCGGATAAAATCCTGATCCGTATCCGGCAGCCCTGGCAGCTCCCAATGCACCGTCTGTATTGTAGAGTTCTATAGGACATCCGCTGAGGTGTGCAAAAGTTTCGGCGAATACGGGACTTAAAAACATATTGGCATGCCCGGCTCTTACCGTGCGCAGATGCATGCCCATTTCCTCCATGATGCCCGCTCCATAAAAAAGTGAAAAGACGATACCCTCCTGCGCGGCCCGTGCCAAATGGTATTTATTATGACGGTTGAAATCCATTCCTAGTATCCTGCAGCCCGGATTCTTATTTTCGAGGATCCGCTCCGCACCATTGCCGAAAGGATAACAGCTGACGCCTTCAGCTCCCGCAGGAATAAGGGCAACACCGTCGTTGAGGGTTTCATAGGATTCATCGGGGAAAACCTCCCTTCGCAGCCAGCTGTTCAGAATTCCTGTGCCGTTCAGGCACATCAGGATGCCGAGGCGCGGACTTTTCGGTTGATGATTGACGTGAAGAAAGGGATTTACCCGCGACTTCAGATCGAAGGAATTCTTATTGCTTATGCCGTATAGGACACCGGAGGTACCAGCGGTTGCCGCGATTTCGCCCGGTTCCATTACCTGTAGGGAAAATGCATTGTTGGGCTGGTCTCCCGCACGGTAACAAACGGGTGTGCCCGCTTTGATGCCCAGCAGGCCGGCAGCTTCTTCGCTTACCCTTCCCTGCTCGCCGAAGGTCGGCACAAGGGGTGCAAGGATATCGGACGGAAGCTGATAATAGTCCATCAGACTTTTAGAAATTCCCTCTTCCTGAAAATCCCAGAATATGCCCTCTGACAGACCCGATCTTGTGGTGACCCCTTCACCGGTAAGCTTAAGCGCAATGAAATCGCCCGGCAATAAGATCCGTCTGGTCCTGGCAAATATCCCTGGCTCGTTTTGCATGACCCAGCGGAGTTTGGAAGCCGTGAAATTTCCGGGTGAATTCAGGTAATGCTCAAGACAAAACTCTTTTCCCATCGCTTCAAACGCCGCATCGCCCGTGCCGACCGCGCGTCCGTCGCACCAGATGATGGCCGGGCGGACGGGATGGTTGTCTTTGTCGACGCAGACCAGTCCATGCATCTGGTAAGAGATCCCGATCGCAAGTATGTCTTCCTTTTTGAAGGGTTCGCGCTGGTGCAGCATCCCGACAGCCCGGAGAAGCTCCTGCCACCAGAGTTCGGGTTCCTGTTCCGCAAATCCGGGTTCAGGCGCCATGATTTTCATTTCGGAAGCAGGTGAAAAGGCAGAGGCTTTAGCCTTCCCCGTTTCAGCGTCCAACAGGGCCACTTTAACAGAGGAAGAGCCCAGATCGATACCCAAAAAATATTTCAATGGTTGTAGATGTGGCTTGCAATATACCGGATAATTATTATTGCTCCATGACCCCGGAATTTCATATTCCGTTTATATTTGAAAAAACCTTTATGCTGTTTGAAACCAAACATGAACCGCTTGCTCCGGTTCATATTTACCGGAAAAGAATTTTGCGGAGTCTCTCTTTCGGGGCAGTTATTATGTTCTTCTGTATTCTTCTCGGTACGGCCGGGTATCACTTTACGGCACACATCCGCTGGATTGATTCCTTTCATAATGCCTGTTTGATTCTCAGCGGCATGGGACCGGTGATAGAAATCTCGACAACTTCGGGGAAATTGTTTTCCTCCTTTTATGCCCTGTTCAGCGGCGTCGTTTTCATTTCAACCATTGGCATCATCCTGGCACCTGCCATTCACCGCTTCTTTCACCGTCTGCATGTGGAGACCGGGAAAGACAAATAGATTGTAAACCGGGCCGGGGAATAATCCGCAGATTTATTTCCCAGGCGGAAATTGATTATTTGACTTTCCTGAATACTATTTGTTCGTTCGCCTTATTAACTACAAAAGCAAAAAAATCCCGAAGATTGGAGTAGTCATCCGGGCTGAACTCCGCTTTGTTCAGCTTTAGCTTCACCCTCATCTGTATGTTTTGTGGCGTTTGCTGAATCAGGTATTCGAAAAATCCGTCATTCTCATTTAGTCTGATCCGCGCAGATTTTGGCAATTCGTCTACCTGAAAGCCTTCGGGCACCTCCATGGTAACTACATAGAGATAGTTGATCATGCTGGAAAACTCAACCGGGTACTCTCTGGCGTCTTCGGGGAATGGATTCGTTTCAAATTCGAATCCCAGCAATGGTTTGTAATAAACGATATCATGGCTCCTGAGATCCCTGAAATCAAAATCGAGATGTTCAGTGAGCGGAAAATCAGGCCGGCTTAATGAATCGAAATGTCCATCAGAAATTTCAATATCACTGCCGGTAAGGCGGATTCCCTTGAAATATTCCGCCACGCTTTTTTCCTTCGCTTTCTCGCGTACGGAAAATGAACCAATGTCTCCAAACGTGCGGGTTATGGATCCGGTGAACAACCCCTTTTCATCATTAATCATCATTATGTTAGTAGTCTTGTTTTCCCATAACGAATCCGGCGAAAGACTGAGTGTATACGAATTTTTGTCATTAATTAACCTGGCCGGTCCGTTATAACAGTAGTAAGGAAGCCTGTTAAATGCATTAAAGGGCTGGCTGGCATCGAGCAAATAGGTTTTATTCACGGCATTTACGGCACAAATGACATAGTTATATTCATACAAAAGCGGAATGGAGGGCGTTGCAAAACCATTTTCCCTTGTACTAAGTATGGCTGCATCCGCCCGCATGCTCCGGTGTTTTAACAGAGCGGTAAGCAACAGGTTCAGGTCTGCCTCCGTACCGGCCCTCTTGTTACAAATTTCTTTCAGGCCGGCCTGTTTGTATATGCCGCGATTATGGGTGCAATGAAAATTATCCCGGACAAAATTGAATATCCGGTGTATCTCCTCTTCAGGGCTGTTACAGTCTTTTACCACCGGTTTCAGGATCTCATCCATCCATTTATTGTCAAAGCCGAGCTCTTCCCCAAACTGATCATCGATAAGGAGGGCGTGGCTTTCAGCCTCCCAGGTTGTTTTCTCGTAGTATTTTCTTCCATCGTTAGAGAGAAAATATTCCAGCTCAAAGTAAATGGAACTGTTGTAATTCGATGGCGAACTCAGGTAATCAATATTGCGAATGACCGGAACATTTTTTTTGACCCAGCGGAATTCATATGAAGTACAGTTAATCACAAGTGATCCGTCTACGAGTGTCTGCGGGAACGAACGGTTGGTTTTGACGTCGAAATGTGTGTCCCCTCGTGTTTTTAGCAGGTAATGAAAATTAGATGGAAAGGTCGTCTGATATTCACTCCATAAAACCGGATATTTATCCTGGAATACCCAGGTGGGCGGGTCATTAAATAAATTGGAACGTACGGTATATGTCATTTCGAAAATGGATCCTTCTTTCAGCGCGGGCATACTGAATTTTTTTGCAACCCTGTATTTATTGATCCTTTCGGTAAACACCGACTGGGCGTCGAGAGGCGTCTCCTGCACCTTACCGTTTTCCAGGTTGTAGGTTGTTCCCTTCAGCACTTCAATGTATTCCTGTGTGCCCTTGTTGTCGTCATAAATGTCAATCCGGAAATCCGCCGAAGGATATCCGTTTTTGTTGATGATCTTAACCCTTACAAAGCGTGTAAAAACAATCCCAAGGCCGTGTTTGGATCCCTCTATGGCAGAATTTCCGATATCTGCAATGACGACTGCGGAAGCGTTGGAATCAAAAGCCGGAGCGGAGATTTTGAAATCTGCCGGAAGAACATTACCAAAATGAATTGGCTGCTTTTCCTGGGCTTTTAATTTAACAAGCCAGGTAATGGAACACAGCAGCAACAGAAACTGTCCTTTCCTATTCATAAGCATGGATTATATAAGCAGATAATGATATATTTTCAATCAGGTCTTTTTAATAAGCACTATCTGCACATGATCCTCCTTATACAGGCTGTTGTAAAAATTTTTCAGGTCATTATAATGTGTAGCCGAAAAACGTCCGCTATACCGTTCAAACCGGCGGAAATAATAGATCCGGTCCGCAGTTACTTTGTACCGCACTTCATACTTCCCGAATTCCGTCGCCAGCGCGATGTCGCGTGGTTGGGATTCCACCTGATATCCGGGGGGCAGCACGAGCGAAACGGAATCCATCTCCTGCCATTCCGAATTAAACAGAATGTCGAGCGCGCGATTTTTCTCCTCCGGCAATTTGACGTCTGATCTGTTTAGCACATTGGGGCTAATGAACATTCTTTTCCCCGTAACCGGAGCATAATTCGTTACGGTTAGATCCAGGTTTTCAACAATCACCGGCAGTTTTCCGGAATAATCCGGTTTATAGCTGAAATCATTTACAGAATAGGTAGGCAGTTCGAAAGAAGATTTCAAATAGTCTCTTTGTTGCTCCGGGCTGTAGTGATGAAAGAGTTCCTCCTTTTCGTCGTGTCTCAGTGCCTGGTACCGGGTGACCTGGGTAAGCTTCAGATTACCCTCAGCATCCAGTACGCCCGTCAAATTAGCAGACTGGGTATTATCTTTAATTGCATAGACCGGCGTATGAACCAGTATTCCCCCGGCATCATTTACAAGCAGCCCGTACCGGTTAGCCGTAAATGAACCGAGATATCCTGCCGGCAGATACTGGTCTGTACACTCCAGCCAGACGGTATCTTTCGACAGGGGTACGCAACAGATGACATGATTAAACTGCTGACTCGGAAAATCGGCAAAAAAAACCCGTGATTGCCTGCCCCCGTAGATAATAACCGCATGCGCCGTAATACCAGCTTCCTTTAACAGGGAAACCATAAAATTGGAAAGTGCTTTACAATCTCCATATTTATTTTTTGCCACATAAGCCGCATCATAGGGCTGCCACCCTCCAATCCCGAAACTTATCAGTACATAATGGGTATTTTTCTGCAGATAGTCATATAAAACAGAAATTTTCTGACGCGGGTCCTGTATCCCGTCAGTAAGCTGGTGCACCTTTCGTTTGAGATCGTCCGGGAGAATATCCCTCCCCTTCTGCAGCTCCGCATAAAACTTTCCAAAGTCATTCCAGCCCGACATGTTTCCCGAATAACCTTCTACTTCAAAATCGGAAGGTCCTACCAGCATGAAGGGATGGAAGGCTTCACTGGGAATTGAAAATGGTTCTTTAATACTAACCGGCCTGTTACGGATTTCCCAGGTATAAATAATCTTCCCTTTTTCTTCCTTTATGGAAGGGTTAATATCAGCGTTCACCAGTTTATACCGGATCTTGTAATCCTTAGGAACGATAAGCCTGTACCGGCTAAGCATCAGGGACATTTTACTGTCATTATCCGGAGACCATCCGGGAATGCCCATCATATTGTGATCTTCATCCTCTTCTTCAAATGAAACCGTAAAGGGGTAGATATTATAGGTAAACCGGTAGATTTTCTGTCTGCTGTCGCTCACCAGCGCTTGTCCGTCGGCGGAATAATCCGACATGTCCTTCTTCTTGAAATGCCTGATCTCTTTACCAGATGCATTATAAAGACTTCCGGAAACTGATTCGATAGAACTCAGGTTGCTGTACCCGGTTCTGTATAATGCCTGATCATTGGCCTTGTCATTAAGAATAGTATAAATATGCCTTTCCCGGACAATCATTTTGCCGGGCGAAAATATTTCGACTTCCTTTTCATCAAGACGGCATACAGCGTCTGCATCCGCAGTCAGGGAATCAGGGATCGGCGCTGTGATCAGTTCTTTGATATCCTGCGCCTCCAGTTTGCAAACGCCCATCAGTAAAAAGAAGCCTAGTATTAATTTCATTTTACCTTCTTTAATACAATTTGCTCGCTTTCCTTTTTAGCGATCATGGCAAAAAAATCCCTGAGTGAAGTGTAGTCCTCACTCGGAAAAAATGTTTTATTGAGTTTTAGCTGAACGCGAAGCTGCAGATTTTCTTTCCCGCTTTGTATTAAGTATTCAAAAAAACCCTCCCCGTCATTATAGGCCACCCTGGCGGATTTAGGGACTTCATCCACCTGATATCCAGGAGGTATTTCCATGGTCAGCGTATACGTTTCGTTTATTTTGTAGGGAATTTCAATCGGATAGTTGCGTTCCGCCGATTTGAAGGGGTTGGTTTTATAACCATCGCCAATCACAGGATTGAGATACAAAATATCAGCTGAATTCAGATTTTTTAGTGCAAAATCGTAGTGGACAGTAACTGGAAAGTTGAGTTGACTGAGGGAATCAATGGCGAAATTCTGTACTTCAAGGTCCGCTCCGAGCTGGTCCTGAATTTTTTCTCCATACTTTTTAATCCCCGTCCTGGCGACGGACTCGCGTATGTCATATGAACCGTTGGTGCCATTGAGGCTCTCAAAATAACCGTTGGGATTCCCTTTTTCATCATTAAACAGGATTACCTTGGTCAAACGGGACTCCGTCACCGAATCGGCGGAAAACAATATTTCTTTCGGGTTGCCCACGCTGATCGTATGTCCCCATCCATTATAGCATTCCGGAGGTATCTGCCCAAAACCTGTATATGGATCGCTGGCATCCAGGGCTACAGGGCCGTCCAGCAGGTACACTACGCATAGCAGGTAGTTATACTCCTGTATGAGAGGGTAGCCTGAATGCACCATACCATTTGCACGGGTACTTAGTACGAGGGGATCCGATTTTATCCCGGCCTTTCTCATCAGGGAAGTGAGCAGGAGATTGATCTCTGCATTGGAACCCGATTTTGATTTAAAGATATCCTTCAGGCTACGCTTTGAATAAATACCCGTATACCCGTTTAGTTTGATTTCGTTGCGGACATAGGCATACAGTTTATTCGCTTTCTCGGTTTCGGTCCCCTTATTATCCGTAATTCCGCTAACCAAATCATTCATCCAGAAGTTTTCGGCATTTAACACTTCTCCGAAATCCTCCCGCTTGAGGAGCAGGCCTGATATGGCAGGCCAGTCGCTGCTATAATCATGTTTTTGATACTCAGGTCCCCATTGAAATGATTGCAGTTGAAAGGAAACATGGGAATAATAATTGGATATCGCAGTGGTAAAAGGCTCTTCATGAAGTGCGGGAACATTCTTTTTCACCCACCTCATATTGATATCATTGCTGGCAATACTCACTGCCCTGGTTTCAACAGACGCATACGTTCCTTCTGCGGCACTTTCGCGTATGCTATAGGTCGTCGGGACTACCCTGGCCGTTTTTACATCGAAATGCTGGTCTCCCTGCCATGCCATAACGTAGTTATAAGGCGAAGGAATGGTAACCTCATATTCGCTCCATAATACAGGATATTCTCCCTGGAAAGACCAGTCCCTCAAATTAAAATCAAACGGCGACCTTATGGTATACTGAATTTCAAAAATAGAGCCCTCACGCAATGCCGGTACAGCGAATTTTGTCAACCGGTGATTGCTATTATATTTTTCCTGAAATACCGATTTGTCGTCCAGTTTGGACTCTACGACAGCTCCATTTTCAAGATTGTAGGTAGAACACTTTAACGAATAAATTTTTTCCAGATTTGCATCGTCACTATAGTAAAGGCTGATCTCCCGGTTGCCGATGTCGAATCCGTTTTTATTCAAAATCTTAACCCGCATATATCGGGTGAATACAAGTGTAAAAAAGCCAGTGTTATTACCTATAAAAGACGTGTTTCCGATATCGGCAATCACCACAGCGTTCGCGTTGGAATCTATTGCCGTCCTGGGAAGATTAAAATCTGCGGGAGTTATTTTTCCGAATTTCACCGGTGCTTTGTCCTGGGCAGACGTCGTTACGAAGCCGGCTATTGTCAGTATCAGCGTCAGGGAAAAACGTAAAAAACGTTCCCCTTTTTTTGAGATAAATTTGTCATAAAGGGACAGATTCCTGGAAGCAATCATAAGCGGGATGCGGGTTAGCGTTTAAGGGTGATAACGGTTTAAAAATATAAAAATTATTGAAAGATTTTTTTTTGACGCGATGAATTCAGCCGAAAAATCAAAATTTATTAAGTCGCTTGCGATCGAATCCGGTTTCGACTTTTGCGGTATTGCTGCTGCCCGCTATCTCGACGATGACGCCAGAAAGCTCTCAAACTGGCTACAGCAGGGCTTTCACGGCGATATGCAATACATGGAGAAAAATTTCGATCTAAGAGTAAACCCTTATAAGCTTGTGCCCGGCGCAAAGTCCGTCATCTGTTTCCTGATGAACTATTTCCCTGAACGCCGGCAGGACAACCATACTCCGCGTGTTTCCAAATATGCATATGGCAAAGACTACCATGAGGTGATCCGTCCAAAACTGCTCGGGATGCTTTCCCGCATGAAGGAAAAGTTGGGAGACTTCCATGGCCGCGGATTTGTCGACAGCGCACCGGTACTCGAAAGATCCTGGGCCGTACTCAGCGGACTGGGGTGGGTAGGCAAGAACGGCAACCTTATACACAAGAAAAAAGGGTCTTACTATTTCATCGCCACCCTGATAACCGATCTGATCCTGGACTATGATCTGCCCGAAAAAGCCGACTATTGCGGAACCTGCACACGTTGTATCGATGCATGCCCTACCAGCGCGATCGGTTCCGATAAAAATGTGGATGGCAGCCGCTGTATTTCCTACTTTACCATTGAGCTTAAAGACCTGGTGATTCCGGACAAAATGAAAAACAGTTTTGCCGACTGGATGTTTGGATGCGACATATGCCAGGATGTTTGTCCATGGAACCGTTTCGCCCAACCGTCAGCTGAACCTGCCTTTCAGGCATTGGAAGAAATACTGCATTTCAGCAGCCAGGACTGGGAGGAACTCTCAGAAGAAAACTTCAAAAGAATATTTTCGGACTCTCCATTGAAAAGGGCAAAATTTGCCGGCATCAAAAGAAATCTGGAATTCATTCGCAAAAAATAAAAAGTCGTTTTGCGCGGGCAGCGGACCGTCTTACATTCGCATCATGAAACTTTCTCTGCGTGAGCGGGATACAAACTTCATCTGGCATCCTTACACCCAGCATAAAAATATGGTGCCCCCCATTCCGATCGTCAGGGGGAAAGGTTCTCTGTTATACGATGAGTCGGGCAATTCTTATATAGACGTCATCAGCAGCTGGTGGGTAACCCTGCACGGTCATGGTCATCCATTCATTGCAGAGAGTATCTATCGGCAGGCGCTGCAGCTGGAGCAGGTAATCTTCACCAGTTTTACTCATGAACCGGCCGTAACCCTTGCCGAAAACCTGCTTGCTGTCCTTCCTGCAAACCAGTCGAAAATTTTTTACTCAGACAACGGGTCGACGGCGGTAGAGGTCGCTTTGAAAATGGCCATCCAATACTGGAAAAACAGGGGTGAAAAGCAAAAGACGAAAATCCTGGCCTTCGAACACGCTTATCACGGCGACACCTTCGGTGCCATGAGCGTAAGTGGCCGCGGCCTTTTTACGCAGGCATTCGGTGATTTTCTGTTCGAGACAGTATTTATTGAAACTCCGTGTGCAGATAATATCGATGAGATTAAATCACGGATCCTCGAGCACCGCGACCGATTCGCGGCCTTTATTTACGAACCGCTTTTGCAGGCGGCAGGCGGTATGCGCATGTATGAAGCGGACTCCATGAATGAGCTGCTCGGCTTTGTCCGGTCCGAAAACATTCTCTGCATTGCAGACGAAGTGCTCACGGGCTTCGGACGTACCGGTAGTCTGTTCGCCAGCGAAAAGCTCCGTCCCGGTCCCGATATAGTCTGTATGAGTAAAGGACTCACCGGCGGTGCAATGGCGCTCGGCTGCACTTCCTGCAGCCGGGAAATCTTTGAAGCTTTTTTAAGCGATGACCGGCGCATGACCTTTTTCCATGGCCATTCCTTTACCGCCAATCCACTGGCCTGTGCGGCCGCCCTGGCAAGCCTCGAACTGCTAAAAAATCCCTCCTGCCAGGAACAGATACGGGCAATACAGCAACAGCATGAACAATTTTTAGAAGAAGTAAGAGCCTCTGAAAGAAAAAACCTCTTCAGAAATCTCCGCATGCTCGGTACCGTCCTCGCATTTGAAACGGCCGGTGAACACCCCGATTATCTGCAACAAATAGGGAGTATGATCATGAAGCGGGCCATGGAGCAGGGTATTTATCTAAGGCCGCTGGGTAATACCGTATACCTGATGCCTCCCTACTGCATCACGAACGATGAACTTCGTAAAGTATATGATTTTATCCTGGATCCGGCATTCGCTCAGTGAAAACTAACGGGAACGTCCACCTGAACATTATCCCAGGCAATATTCATGTTACCCGGAGGAAGGCTGATCGTAAGCTGTTCCACTACCGGATCCGCTTTCTTTACCGGTACATCCACGTGCACCACATCTTTGTCTTTATATTTATCATATTCGAAAGCACCCCATTGACCAAGCTGGCTGTTGAGTATGATGGTCCAGTGGTCCTGACTGGGGATTACAAACAGGGTGTAAGTTCCTTTGCTGACGGGCTTTCCGCCAAATTCAGCATCTTTTTCAAATGTAACGGTCGTTGCAGAATCTGCACCGCAACGATAAACTTTTCCATATGGTTCCAGTCCTCCGAATATCACCCGGCCTTTCTTATACGGTCTTCCGTAGCGCACTGAAATATCCTGACCCGTACTGGTTTCATGGGGACTTGCAGGCTTCTTATCACCACAGGAATTCAGGAGAATAACAGCAAGGGCAGAAAATAAGATCAACCGTTTCATTTTGTTTTTTTTGTTCCGGGAGCAAAGTTAATGTTCCCCCCGTTAATGGCTGTCGCCCGCCTGATTCTCCAGCGTTTTTTGCAGGTTGAGAAGGGAACTTTCCATAACGGGTCCCAATTGTCTGTTGTAATACATTCCGGCCAGCTTTTCCCAGGGATACCAATGCAGATGAAATTGCAGCGTCCAGTATACCACGGTCGCCCGGGGGCCGTCGTCCGTCAGGACATATTCACCGTTAAAGCTTTTATTTCCCTGCTGAAAACGGGTGAATACAGTATCCTTTAAGGAAGGAAGCAGGCTCACAAGAACATCCCCTCTCCTTGCAGTAAGCGAATCCGTTTCCGATTCAGCCATTTGACCATCGCCTTCCGGAGATATCGTATTCAGCAGTCCGTTCCACCGCGGCCACTGACGCATATCGGCAATCCTGGAATAAACGCTGTCTCTTGGTGCCCCGATCCGGATGACCCTGCTGACTGAAATATCAGCCGGGAAAAGGGCAAATACGAACAGTATGACAAGTGACAGGATCAGAATGCTGGCGACGATGAGTTTCACCTTTGAGATTTGTCAGGGATCACTCCCATTTGAAAGTTTTAATGGCAACCGTATAAATCAGTACTCCCCATAGAAGCAGGATGCCGATCTGTTTGCTGCAGTCCAAAAGTGAAGCTCCTTCGAAAGCTACATTTCTCATGGCATCGTTTAACTGTTTCAGGGGCAGAATTTCACAAAAATGCTGCAGCCAGGCCGGAAATGCCTGGGTGCTGAAAAAAGTCCCACCAAGTAAAAACTGGGGCAGTGTAAAAATATTCGCAAAGGGCGGGATCGAGCTTTCATTCCTGGCCACGCTGCTGATAATAAAGCCAAAACCCATAAATACCACGAGTGCCAGAAAACTCAGCACCAGCATATTTAAAAAGGTAATCCATCCCTTTACCAGGGTAAAATGAAAAAGGTAGTGTCCCGCCAGGATGATGACAACGGATGTGAGCAGCTGAAAACAAACCCGGCTCAGTGCTTCTCCGAACACAATATTCCTCCGGTTGATCGGAGTTGCATAAAAACGTTTCAGCACAAGGGTTTGGCGCAGATTGAAAAAAACAAAAGCAACACCGAACACCGCTGCACTTAGCAGGGAAAATCCAAGCATGCCCGGGAGAATAAAATCGATCATCGTATACTCCCGTCCCGGCAGCGGGGGCAGTTCCTGCACGCTGATCACCTTAAACTGTTCCGGAATTCTTCCGCCTTCGATCGCCATGGTGGCCTGGGCCAGTGCCATTTTAAGGATGGGATATTTGTCCGCCGCGGCCGATGAGGTCTGCGTGGAAATTTTATATTGGGTATATCCAAGCGGTGAACGGGTGGAATCAAGACTGAGGATAGCAGCTATATTACCCTTCTCCAGCTGACCCCTGATAACGACGCTGTCTTTTTCGGTAAGCAGTTTCTTCTTTTCGTCGCGGTCCATAATCCTTACAATCCCCGACTGTAGAACGCGGATGATAAAGTTTGAACTGTCAGCAGGATTTTTTAAGGCTATCGTTACGCTCGTGCCTCCTCCTCCTATAAATCCAAAAACCAGGATAAAGACCAGCGGAAAACCGAGGCTGAAGATGACGGCAGAGGGACTTCTCAATATGGCCCGCAGGCTTGCCCGTGAAATGGCGAGCATGGCACGGAACTGACTATAGGGAACACTCATAAGTTCTTTTTGGGCCTAGGGATTCAAACTTAGTTCAAAAGGAATCCTTGCCTGCGGAATGCCCTCCAGGGCTTTGTATTCCGACAGCACACGATACCACTTCATTCCTTCTTCACCGAGATTTTCCGTCATCGCCTTTGCCTTCAGGGATTGTCTGTAGTTGTTAAGAAGGAGGTCAAAAATATTTTCCGGCTCCGGATATTCCTTAATCCGGTAAGTAGTGAGTTTTGCCATCCTCGCCGCACAATCGATTGCGTCCTGGATACCTCCGATACAGTCGATCAGTCCAAGCTGCAGTGCTTTTTCGCCACTCCAGATCCTCCCTTGTCCGATACTGTCAATATAACTTATATTTTTCCCGCGGCCTTCTGCCACACGCTGAGTGAAATCATGGTAGATGCTGTCGACATCGTTCTGTATAAATTTCTTCTGCATTTCAGTGAGGGGCTGTACAATCGAAACCTGATCAGGCTGTCTGGACGTCTGGACGCCGTCGAATGTCACGCCCAGCTTATTCTTAAAAAAAGTCTGCGCGTTAAAGAGCATACTGAACACGCCGATAGAACCCGTGATGGTCATGGGATCGGCGTAGATGCTGTCGGCATTGCAGGAAAGATAGTATCCTCCGCTGGCGGAAACATCGCCAAAGCTTACCACAACAGGCTTATCAGCCTTGGCGAGTGTAAGTTCGCGCCAGAGATTCTCACTTACCTGCGCAGAACCTCCGCCGGAATTTATCCTTAGGACGATCGCCTTTGTCCCCTTATCCAGCCTGGCCTTACGGATCATCTGACGGTAGACATCCTGACCGATCTCGCGCTGGCTGTTCTTCCCGCCGACAATATTTCCTTCCGCATAAATAAGGGCGATCCTGTCCGTACCGGAAGACTTCATTTTTGTTCCTACTGCCTCGTAGTATTTTCCCAGCGGAACGAAATTTATACTGGTGATGGGACTGACGCCTATTTTGCCGGCAATTTCATTCAGCACCTGGTCATTATATTTCAATCCGTCAACCAGTTTATACTGTACCGCATCCGACGCAGTTTGCACGAGCTGCTCGTCCACGCATTTCCTCAGCACCGCCGTATCCTGACTCCTGGCAGTTCCGGTCTGAAGGAGAATACGGTTAAACAGTCCGTTCAGCAGTTCAGAAAGTTGCAGACGGTTGGCATCCGTCATTTTAGTAGCGCGTAGCGGCTCGGTCGCGCTTTTAAATTTCCCGGCGTAGAAAATTTCAGGTTCAATCTCGAGTTTATCGAGGCTCCCTTTGATGAAGGCCAGCGTACTGGTAAGTCCTCTCCAGTCCACACCTCCCTTCGGATTGCAGTACACTTTGTCCGCGACATTGGCCGCATAGTAGGCCCTGAATGAAATCGTTTCACCGTAGGCTATGATGAACTTTCCCGATTTCTTAAAATCCAGCAGGGCATTTCGAATCTCCTCCGATGTCCCGAAGCCGTTGTTATTGGAATTGGCCTTGATATATATTCCTTTGACCGCGCTGTCGGATTTCGCGTAACGGATCATGCGGATCACGTCATAGACCCCCGGTGTATTGTACCGGCTTTCGCTAAAACCGGCCAGGGCGTCCGGAACGGGCTTTTCAGCATAGGATTCACTCAGATCCACGAGCAGCACGGCTTTCCCGTCAATATGGGTTTCTGCACCGCTGGCAAGGCTGCCGGCGAGACCGGATATCATACCGACAAGGATAAAAAAACCGAGGACTGCGAATACCACCAGTGCCAGCAGGCTGGCCAGAAATATTTTAAGAAAGCTGCGCATGCGCTTTACGTTTTGATGATTTTAAATTAAAGATATTTGAAGCGGATTAAACATGTCATCCATGAACAAAGCTTATCTGCTGACAGGGGGCAACGAGGGCGACAGGCATTGGAACTTACAGCAGGCAAAGACAAATATAGAACTTATTTGTGGTCGTCTCCTGGCGGTTTCTTCACTTTACGAAACCGCACCCTGGGGGAAGCCTGACCAGCCCGACTTTCTGAACCAGGCATTGCTTGTGGAAACAAAATGGCATCCTCGGGAGCTCTTGAGGGAGCTGCTGAACATCGAAGCGAAAGGTGGAAGAACACGAACCGGAAAAAACGCGCCAAGACTTATTGACATCGACATACTTTTTTACGAAGAGTTTATCATAGCGGAACCGGGACTAAACATACCGCATCCACGGATCGCCGAGCGGCGGTTTGTACTCGAACCGATGAATGAAATTGCCCCGGGCTTCCTTCACCCGATTTTCAAAAAAACCATACGGGAGTTGTTGAAAATCTGCCCTGACCCGCTGCCCGTAAAAAAAATCAGCTGACTGCTAATTTACCGCGCCGGAATCCGGATATTTACAATTGAATGAACTATCACTTTATTGCGGTGGAAGGAAACATCGGCGCCGGCAAAACCACCCTGGCCCACCTGCTCGCCCGTCATTTTAACTCCCGTCTCATCCTTGAAGCTTTTGCCGAAAACCCCTTTCTGCCCAAGTTCTACGAGAACCCAAAACAATATGCTTTCCCCCTGGAGCTTTTTTTCATGGCGGAGCGGTACAAACAACTTAAAGAACTTGTTCATACCAAAGACCTTTTTCAGCGAATAACGATCTCAGACTATATTTTCTCCAAATGTCTTTTGTTTGCCAAAGTCAACCTGCCCGATGAAGAATTTCATCTCTACCAGAAGCTTTTCGACATTATATTCCAGCAGCTCGTACAACCGGACATTTTGATTTACCTGCATGCGCCCGTTCAACAATTGCAAAAAAATATCCGTAAAAGGAACCGGCCTTATGAGCAGTCCATACCGGATGACTATTTATTCAGCCTCCAGGAGACATATACCAGTTACATTCGCCAGCATGGCATTAAGACCATTTTTGTAGATGCGGCGAATGCTGATTTTCTGGGTAATGAAAAACATTTCCGGGTAATCCTCGACGCATTGGACAAAGACTATGAACCCGGTCACCATTATTTCTCATTACCCTGATGGCCAGTGAAGCAATAACAAATAACAAGTCCGTCCCGGAGGCCTCGCCACTGGACGCGCTGCTGATTCCTGAATTCAGATTCCTCATCACGGGCAGATTCCTTTTTATTATGGGATTGCGGATGATGAGTACCCTGGTGGGATGGTGGATCTATAACCTCACAAATGCACCGATAGCCATCGGAATTGTTGGATTGTCGGAATTCATCCCGGCCGTTTCGCTCGCCCTTTATGCAGGTCATGTGATCGATATCAGTGAAAAGAAAAAGCTGATGCTCACCGGTGTCGGGCTGTACGGGCTGGCCGCCCTTCTTCTTCTTCTTCTGTCGAGTCCGTTCAGCATCGCCCGGCTTCAGCACCACTATATTGCGGCCTGCATTTATGTGATCATATTTGGCACGGGTATCGTGAGATCATTTACCGGTCCGATTTTTAATGTTATGCTAGCCCAGGTGGTGCCGAAAAATAAATTGCAGAATGCGATAACGTGGAATACAGGCGTATTTCTTTCCGCATCTATCACCGGACATGCGCTGGGTGGTTTTCTGATCGCCGGCCTGGGAAACAGCGGGACAATGATCATCGTGGTCCTGTTGGTGCTTTCGTCCTTTTTGATCCTTACCACCATGCGGAAATTTCCTCCGCTCAATGAAAGAGGCGAGAAAAAAACCTGGGACAGTGTAAAGGAAGGCCTTTCATTTGTTTTCCGGACCAGGGAACTATTGGGTGCTGTATCGCTGGATCTGTTTGCGGTCCTGTTCGGCGGTGCCGTGGCGCTCATCCCTGTATATGCACGGGACATCCTGAAAGTGGGCGCCAGGGGCTTTGGGTTCCTGAACGCAGCTTCCGATATTGGATCCGTTATCATCGTCATCCTGCTAACCCTTTTCCCTCCGAAACGTAAGCAGGGGAAAAAACTGCTCCTTGCCGTAGCCGGATTCGGAACCTGCATTATCATTTTCGGTATTTCAAAAATATTCTGGATCTCTTTTGCCGTTTTACTGATCAGCGGGATCATGGACGGTATAAGTGTCGTTACAAGAGGAACGATCATGCAATTGAAAACGCCTGATCATATGAGGGGTCGTGTGTTGAGCGTGAACTCCATGTTTATCAACTCCAGCAATGAACTGGGTCAGTTTGAAAGCGGCGTTATGGCGAGGTTGCTTGGCGTAGTACCCTCAGTAGTTTTCGGCGGCTGTATGACCCTGCTGGTCGTGGCGGTTACCTGGTTCAAAGCTCCTTCCCTCCGGAAAATGGAATATTAGAAGTCGTAACTTTAAATTAAAACCGTCATATGAACCGCAGGTCGTTCGTAAAAAATTCAGGATTGGGTTTTGGTGCCATCCCTCTCCTGCGCAGTGACTGGCTCCGCCTTTTTCTGCAGGACACTCCTTACAAGATGAAAATGCTCCGCAATGACGTGGGCATATTTACGGAGAAGGGCGGCACGATTGCCTACTACCTCTCTAAAAAAAATATTGCCGTTGTGGACGCTGAATTTCCGGAGCAGTCGCAACACCTGATCGATGTATTATCGAAAGACCCAGGCAACCCCTTCGAAATACTTATCAATACCCATCATCACGGGGATCATACCGCCGGCAATTTCGCATACAAAGGCATCGTTGCCCACGTTGCTGCACACAACAACTCCCTTTTGAACCAGCAAAGGGTTGCCAAGGAACAAAACAAGGAATCCGTCCAACTTTATCCTGATATCACCTATACAGACCAATGGGAATATAAAAAACTGAAGGAGCCCGTCCGGGCTTATTATTACGGTCCCGCACATACGAACGGCGACAGCGTCATTTTTTTCCCGCATGCCAATATAGCCCATGTCGGCGACCTCGTCTTTAACCGCCGCTGGGCATTCATCGACCGGAGCGCGGGTGCTTCCGTGAAGAACTGGATCGTGGTGCTGGGGAAAATACAGGATCAGTTTGACAGTAACACATTATTTGTGTTCGGTCATGCATATGATCCCGAAAAAGTTACCGGCAACAAGGCTGATCTAAAAGCCATGCAGGACTACCTGCAAAATCTGCTCGATTATGTTACAAAACAAATCAAGGCGGGCAAGACCAAAGAGGAGATCCTTGCTTCCAAATCCATACCGGGCGTCACCGAATGGCAGGGCGATGGCATCGAGCGGGGACTCCAGGCTACATATGAAGAAGTAATTGAAACAGTTATGTAGTTTTCTTCAATAATCCCTCAAGTACTGAAACGACGATCGGGCAGAATTCGCTGTTTTTCAGTGTAAGCGCCGGCCTTTTGAAAAAAACGTCTTCATCGCTGTAAGGAAACCTTCTGCAGTCTGAAGGGCGGTCTTCGTAAATGCTGCAATGATTGTCAGCGCCCAGGAAGGGACAGGGGCTGGTTCTGGTGACGTAGTCCCCGTCTTCGTCAAGGCGAAGGTGTTTTTCTATAAGCTCACTTTCCCGGAGTTTCAATTTTTTTGAAATTCTTTTGATATCCGGCGTTTTAAACCGCGGCGAATAGGTTTTACAGCAATGGGCACATTGCAGGCAGTTGATTTCCGCGAAGGCTTTTTCGTGCAGCTCCGGCAGCGCACGAAGGACTTCCTTTTTATCCACTCTGGAAAGGAAGTTTTTGTACATTTTGCGGTGATCCTCAGCTGTTTTTCTGAAATTTTCCAGGTTGATGGAACTGTCTCGCGCCATAGGTGCAAGGTAAGTCTTAACGCTTATCCTTTACAGCCAAAAACCTTAACTTTGCGCATCTTTTGATACAGATTTCCCGATATGAATTTATTTGAAAAGCAGGCAGGCGAATTTTCCCGCAGACATATAGGCAATAATGAAACGGAAACGCGGAAAATGCTTTCCGCAGTGGGTGTCCAGAGCATGGAAGAGCTGCTCGAAAAAGTGTTACCGGCCGCAATCCGGAATCCCGAAAATTTAAACGTCACAGAGGCAGTAAGTGAACAGGAGTACCTGAGCCTGATCCATGAGATTGCCAGGCAGAACCTGGTCTTCAAAAACTATATCGGACAGGGTTATTATGAGACCATCACGCCCTCCGTGATCAGGAGGAATATTTTCGAAAACCCGGGATGGTATACCCAGTACACACCTTATCAGGCGGAAATTTCGCAGGGCCGACTCGAAAGCCTGTTGAATTTCCAAACCATGATCAGCGACCTCACCGGCCTTCCGCTTGCCAATGCTTCCCTGTTGGATGAAGGGACGGCCGCCGCAGAAGCCATGATCATGTTTTTCAACCAGAAAAATAAAGATCATCAGCATGTCTCTGTTCCGCGCTTCTTTGTGGACCAGGCTATTTTCAGGCAAACTATGGACGTGCTTGCCACGAGAGCTGAGCCGCTGGGCATTCAACTGGTGACCGGCGACTATACCAAAGCGAAAATTGACAATACTTATTTTGGTGCAATTGTTCAATACCCCAATGCGGAGGGAAATATTCCGGATTACAGAGCCTTTATCAGATCGGTGCAGGAAGCGGGTGCCTTCGTTGTAATGGCCACCGACCTGCTTGCCCTCACGCTGCTGACTTCTCCCGGTGAACTGGGTGCCGATGCAGCTATAGGCTCTGCACAGCGTTTTGGCGTGCCGGTTGGATTCGGCGGTCCTCATGCGGCATTTTTTGCCGCACGCGAGGATTTTAAAAGAGCCATGCCGGGAAGGATCATCGGCATCAGCTTGGACGCACAGGGCAACCGGGCACTGAGAATGGCCCTTCAAACCCGCGAACAACATATCAAAAGAGAGAAAGCTACGTCCAATATCTGTACGGCACAGGCCTTGCTTGCCAATATGGCGGCAATGTATGCCGTGTACCACGGACCACAGGGGTTAAAGGACATCGCCTGCCGGATCACGATACTTACACACGCGCTGTCTACGGGACTCGCGGACCTGGGTTTTGACCTGAGTCACGAATATTTTTTTGACACCGTGCGGCTTCGGATTGAAGACCCCGCCATGCTGCGATCCCTGGCGGAATCCAGGGAAATGAACTTCTTTTACGGTGAGCAGGGTCATGTGCAGATCTCGATCGGAGAAACGGCGACACAGCTGGATGTACTGGAAATTCTTTCTGTGTTTGCCACCTTCAGTGGCCAGGATGAAGCCGCTGCATCCTTCGACTACGATCACCACCTGGAGGTTCTCCCGGTAACCCTTAGCCGAAATTCTCTTTTCCTTACCCATCCGGTGTTCAATACCCATCACAGTGAAACGGAGATGATGCGGTATGTAAAGATGCTCGAAAATAAAGACCTCTCACTGAATACCTCCATGATCCCGCTTGGATCCTGTACCATGAAACTCAACGCCGCCAGCGAACTTATTCCATTAAGCTGGCCTGAGTTCAGCAATATCCATCCTTTTGCCCCCGTCACACAGTGGAAGGGCTATCAGCGGATGATCCTTGAACTGGAAAACTGGCTGAGCACGATCACCGGTTTTGCAGCCACCTCACTTCAACCCAACAGCGGCGCTCAGGGTGAATATGCAGGCCTTCTGGCCATCCGTTCATACCATGCCTCCCGCAATGAAACGCATCGCGACGTAATGCTGATCCCGATTTCCGCCCACGGCACCAACCCTGCCAGTGCGGTCATGGCGGGCATGAAAGTAGTCGTCGTCAAAAGTGATGACGACGGTCATATAGATGTGGTCGACCTGAAAGCCAAAGCGGAGCAATATAAAAACCAGCTGGCCGGCCTGATGGTTACCTATCCTTCCACCCACGGAGTATTTGAAGAAGGCATCAGGGACATCTGCCGGATCATTCATGAAAACGGTGGCCTGGTGTATATGGACGGCGCCAACATGAACGCACAGGTAGGGCTTACCAGTCCCGGTTTTATAGGCGCAGACGTTTGCCATCTCAACCTGCACAAAACATTTGCCATTCCGCATGGTGGCGGCGGACCGGGCATGGGACCCATTTGTGTGAACGAAAAATTAAGGGACCACCTTCCTGGTCACTGGACAAATGGCAAACACACCGGTGCGGTCAGCGCTGCCCGTTACGGTTCTGCAAGTATTCTGCTGATCAGTTATGCGTATATCAAAATGCTGGGATCGGAAGGAATCCGTATGGCTACGGCACAGGCCATTCTGAATGCCAACTATATGAAGGCAAAACTGGAGGCCTTCTACCCCATCCTGTATACCGGCCCTCACAACACCTGCGCGCATGAATTTATTGTCGACCTGCGTCCATTCAAGGCCGAAGCGGGTATTGAAGCGGAAGACGTGGCCAAGAGACTGATGGATTACGGCTTCCATGCTCCCACACTGAGTTTTCCCGTACCCGGAACGATCATGATAGAACCCACAGAAAGTGAAGACAAGTCCGAACTGGACCGCTTTTGCGAAGCGATGATTTCAATACATCAGGAGATTCGTGAAATAGCGGAGGGCAAATTAGACCGAACCGACAACCCGCTGAAGAACGCTCCTCATACCCAGCATGCCGTAATCGTTACTGAATGGAATCATGGCTATAACAGGGAAAGGGCCGTTTTTCCATTACCCTACACAAGGGAAAGTAAATTCTGGCCTGCGGTTGGAAGGGTGAACAACACCTACGGAGACCGTAACCTGATCTGTACCTGCGAACCAGTCAGCAGTTATGCGGAAGCCATAGCGGGGTGAAACTGAAAATTATTTTGCCGGCCTGTGTTCGTCCAGCTTGAAGAGTTCAACGATGGTAGTCTTGCCGTCTTTGCTTTCGCGATACATCTGGACAAACTTCCTTTCAAAAACAATTTCATCGTAGGTATAGGACGTCCTCTGCTGAACGATATTGGAATACGTGTCATCGAATCCGCGGACGGAAACATAGATCTCCAGGTCCGCTTTCTTCATATCCTCCGCACTGTAGCTATAAATGGGACTATCCGGCGTAAGCGGATGTACCACCGTCCAGTTCATGGGAAGGGTTTCCACATGGGTCCTCTCGAGAGCAAGTTCAAAAAATTTAAAAACTGATTTGCCGTGGTCGTCCACCAGCATGGCGGCGTTGACTTTAATTTCGACATTGGACATCGTGTGGCTGTCCTTGTAAGATGCAAACCGGAACATCAGCGCCTGTTCTCCGCGGTAAGGACTTACCAGCGCTTCCTTGCTAAAGAGGAGAAAAGCCTTCGGCTTCGAAAATCTTCCGTAAAGTAAACCGGTGGCAATGGCAAAGGAAAGGAAACCCATCATCGACTCCAGCGCAGCGATTGAATTGGCAATATCTCCTATAGGATTGACGCGTCCGTATCCGACGGTCGTATAGGTCTCCGTACTGAAAAAGTACATCTCTTTAAAAAAGCCTACCGTCGTCGTACCGAGGATGCCGGTAAATTCGCTTCTTCCTATGGCAAAATAAATAAGGGCAAAAACAAAATTAATAGTGATGTAAAAAAGAAAAAGAGAACCGTAAAATTTCCAGGCGGGCATGTTCAGCATCGCATAATAGAGGCTGAACCTTTTAAAGAATGGAACTCCTTCTTTTCTTACATTGAAGCTTCCGTCACGATTGACAAAGCGTCCTCCGTAGTTTTCGGGATTCGTTCCAAAACCGGTATCCGTATTTTCCTTTAACTGAGCAGGCCTGCGTAAAATTGCCATCACGGGAATTTAGAGAGCAAATTTAGGCATCCCCGGATAGAAAAAAACCTGGTGCCGTCAACGCTTCCGTCTTCCGACACCAGGCAGAAACGCCCGTTTCCTCCGGGAATCCCCGGTTATTTCACCGCAACAGACTGAATAGCCTGTATGGAATCGAGATGTTTTTGAAGCACCGGTAAAGTAGCTGCCGCAAACGCTTTAATGGACGAGTCAGAACAGTTGTCAGCACATTTACGGAATTCGTCGATATCCTTTTTATGGTCTTCAACCATCATTTTAACATAGGCTTTGTCAAAGTCTTTCCCTTTCTTCTTTTTGAGATCATCAATTTCCTTTTTGGAGTCATTGCTGACTGAATCCGGGAGCACAATATTAAGTGAGCCGGCGATGCTTTTTAGGTTGTCATTGGCCTGCGAATGATCCCTGACCATCATTTCACCGAAGGCCCTCACCCGGTGGTTGGCCGCATTGCTCTCCGCAATTTTACCAAGTTCCACTTCCATCATTCCGCCGTCAGCAGCCTTAAGGGCAAAATTGGATGCATCGGGTTGAACCGCCTTGATTTCCTTATTCGCTGCTTTTGCACTGTCAACCGTATCCTCATGTTTATTTTCGGTGCCATTAGAGCACGCAAAAAAACACACCGTTCCGGCGATCAATAGGCAACTTCCTAGTGTTTTCATAATAAATGTTTTGTTGATCAGATAATCATAATGGTTCAAAGTCCGCGCCAGCCCCCGCTTTTATCCGGTGGTCCCCGACCCGTTATGATTTGGGTAATCCCGGCTACAAGCTGTGTAATCCCTTAAACAAAGGATTTTGCCCTATAGGCCGGTCCTTTGCACAGAATAAATCATTGTTATAATTTTATGCCATGGCAAAGCAGCTTAACAAACCAGGCGGCAGGGAAAAAGAAGAATATGTGGCAGAAGTTTTCACTTCAGAAGAATCGCCCTACAGCCTCGTAGTGTGGAATGATGAAGTCAATAGTTTTGACTGGGTAATTCAGACGCTGGTGGAGGTTTGTCATCATTCCACAGAACAGGCAGAACAGTGCGCCATGATCATCCATACCCAGGGAAAGTACGCCGTTAAGCAAGGCAGCTACGAGGAGCTGAAGCCTATGTGTGATGCCATCACCGAGCGCGGCATTGGCGCTACGATTGAGGCCCTCTCCCATTCCTGAACATTCTCCAAAATTTTGATTGATGGGCCTCTACGTTCTTGATCAGGAAATAAAATTTCCACCTGTTGACATGGCAGACGAGGACGGATTACTAGCCATCGGGGGCGATCTTTCAAAAGAACGTATTCTTCATGCTTACAGAAACGGCATCTTCCCCTGGTATGAGAATCAATATATTCTCTGGTGGTGTCCTGATCCAAGGTTTGTTTTGTTTCCGCCGGAGCTGAACATCAGCAACAGCATGAAACAAGTGTTTAAAAAGAAAAATTTTGAGTTCACTGTAAACCGGGATTTCGTTTCGGTTATACGTCACTGTAAGCTTGTTACGCGGAAGGGTCAGCAGGGCACCTGGATAACAGATGAAATGGAAGAAGCTTATATCAGTCTTCACAAAGCCGGTCTTGCCCACAGTGCGGAAGTGTGGAGGGACGGCCGGCTGACAGGAGGACTGTATGGTGTAAGAATGGGGAAGATTTTTTTTGGCGAAAGTATGTTCAGCCTGGAAAGCAACGCGAGCAAATTTGCGTTTATTTCCTTTGTACAGCAGCTTCAGCGGGAAGGCATCGAGCTGATCGATTGCCAGGTGTATACCCAACATCTGGAATCCCTCGGTGCGCGGATGATTCCGAGAACAAGGTTCTGCGATATGGTCCGGGATCTAACCCGGGATTCCGGAATAGCCCAGTAAAAGTTTTTTTGAAGGCCATTTTTCCGCATAGGAATAAATGAGCCCGCGCATATAATCGTTTTCCGGATAAACGGTGAGTCTTTCTTTCAATGCGGAAAGGTCGCTGATCCCGATTTCCTTATCGAGGTATCCCATCCCGTAAAATCTGCCCTTTTCTATCAGAACACAGCTTTCCTCCGAGAGATCACGGCCCCTGTCGCGGATGACAAATGTGGGCAGCGCATGTGAAAGTGAGGCCAGTGCCGCCGACAGCCTTTCATTGTATTCACCTGCTGCCTCCTGCCGGACACAGGCTCCCCTGCAGGACCCTTCCTGCATCCCGCTGCAGGCCTCCTCTCCCTTTTCTATAAAACAAAGTTTCGGACACAATCCGAATTGTTTAACCAGTTTCCTTACCACCTGCCATCCTTCCTGAAGGGTATTGAAACTATAGTAGGCCGGCAGATGATTTTTTTTCTTTTCAATGGTAAGGCGCAGGTACCCGGAACGGTCTTCAAACGCATAGAGGCCATAAACCTGTTCAAATCGCTTAAGACTGGAATTATATCGAGGCCAGAGGCGCCGGATCTCTACACATTCCAGGAGAAATGCCATGAGCTCCGTACCGCAGTCCTGCCAGCTGACAGAATAAATATTTCTAAGGAATTCCTGCTTTCTGAGTCCCGGGCTGTTGTTTGAAAAGTGACTGCATACCCGGTTCTTCAGGTTTTTCGCCTTGCCGATATAAATCACCTTTCCCTTATGATCATGGAAATAATATATGCCCGGGGTATATGGGATGGCCTGGATCTGCTCAGCAGGAAGATTGGGAGGAAGGTATCGTTCCTGGCTCCTTCCATGAAGCATCTGCCGGACCGCGCCCTTGTGGTCGTTTTGCAGGATTTTTTCAAAAAGAATGGCTGTCGCGTCGGCGTCGCCTCCCGCCCTGTGACGGTTAAGGATCGGAATTTCCAGTTCCCGGCAGATCTTTCCCAGGCTATATCCCGGAAGACCGGGAAACACTTTACGACTCAGTCTCACGGTGCATAGCCTGGGTGCGTCCAGGTCAAATCCGCATTCCGACAACTGGTATTTAAGAAAAGAATAATCAAAATTCACATGGTGCGCAACGAAAACCGCATCCTTCAGCAACTCAAATACCTCGCCGGCGACCTCCTGAAATACGGGTGCCCCCTCCAGCATGGAAGGTGTAATACCCGTCAGCACCTGGATATACTGGGGGATCGGAGCGCGCGGATTGATCAGGCTTTCATACCGGGTTACGATCTTATTTCCATCGTGCAGCACAATAGCCAATTCAGTGATGCCGTTATTAGCGGCATAACTGCCTGTAGTCTCTATGTCTACGATCGCATACATGCAGTATCCGGGAGATTCAGTTTGCTAATAAAGTTAGGAATAATCACGCTTCAGCCGACAATCGCCCGTTAAATTCGTTGGTCCGGTGCCCTGGCAACGGACCCGTCCTATGAAATGATAACCCTTTAAATTCAATCCATGAAACAAATTCACCTTCACCAGGCCGGAGAACAGACCACACTGGCGGCGATCATCGCCATCCTTTACTTCTGTTCCATTATGTTATTTGCCTACGTTTTTACCCTGACCTAGGCTGAAAGAATCTGTCGACTGTGCCCGACTCCGGAAAACCCGGAGTTTTGTCGTTTGAAATGCATTCCGTAAGGACTCCGGTTTTTTAGCTGTTTTTATGAAAAAATAAGCGCAAAAACACTTTTATCTCAAAAAAAAACAGTATATATTTGTCCCGAAGCGATACATATCGCACATCCTACCCCCTGAAAACTACCAAATCGTAGAAAAAACCACCCCTGGTTGATTATTATCGTATCCCTTTGAAACAAATGTTTTTCAACATGGTTTCACTCTAAATTTTCATTTATGAAGAAGACGATGCATTCTTTTCATTTGGGCGAAAACGCAAAAACAGCTTTGTTTGCTTTTGGTTTTCTGAGCCTTGTGATGCTGCTGTCGTACCTGTATTGGTTCGCATAGTCTGATCCGACGCCTACCCTTGAATCTGATTTCAATACCTCTGTCAATATATTGAGAGGGTGGATTCATTTTCTCTCTCGTAAGTTTCCATTTAAAATGGAAACTTTTTTATTTATATCCCTCACCTTCAGTCCCTCATTTATCCTATTGATTAACTTTGCCAGCCAAAAAAAGGGGATTTCCGATGGAATTGAGCAAGCATTATGAGCCCGCGGGTACCGAAGCAAAATGGTATGCACACTGGACGGAAAACCGTTATTTCAACAGTTCACCCGACAGCCGGGTACCTTTTACCGTAGTCATTCCGCCTCCCAATGTAACGGGAGTGCTTCATTTGGGACATACCCTCAATGAAACCGTGCAGGATATACTGGTAAGAAGAGCCCGGATGCAGGGCTTCAATGCCTGCTGGGTACCGGGCAGCGATCACGCTTCCATCGCAACAGAAGCCCGCGTGGTGGCCATGCTGAAAGAGAAAGGCATAAATAAAAACGATTTGACCCGGGAGAAATTCCTCGAATACGCGTTTGAATGGAAGGAAAAATATGGCAGCATCATTTACGAACAGATAGCCCGCCTGGGGTGCAGTGTAGACTGGAACCGGACCACGTTTACGATGGACGATCATTATTATAAAGCCGTCATGCGTGTATTCGTACAGCTTTATCAGAAAAATATGATCTATCGCGGGGCCAGGATGATACATTGGGATCCCGCAGCGCGGACGGCATTGAGCGATGAGGAGGTTGAATACCGCGAAGTGCAGGGCACTCTCTATTATGTCAACTATGCCATTGAGGGAACAGACCGTTTCGTTACGATTGCCACACAGCGACCCGAAACCATTATGGGCGATACAGCCGTCTGCGTTCATCCCGATGACCCGAAATATAAAGGCCTGCATGGCAAAAAGGTTATCGTGCCGCTGGTAAACCGTCGCGTTCCCCTGATCACCGACGACTATATTGACATGGATTTCGGTACAGGCGCACTGAAAGTCACACCTGCCCACGACATCAATGACTATAACCTCGGCCTTAAACACTCGCTACCGGTAATCAATACACTCAATGAAGACGGTACCCTTTCACCTGCCGCTGAAGTTTTTGTGGGTATGGACCGGTTCGAAGCAAGGAAAATGGTCATTGACAAACTGCGCAGCGAAGGTTTGCTGGTGAAGGAAGAAAATTACTCCACGCGACTTGGTTTTTCCCAGCGTTCCCATGCCGTTGTCGAGCCGCGCATATCCACACAGTGGTTTGTAAAGATGAAACCGATGGCCGTACCTGCACTGAATGCAGTGGTCTCCGGTCATATCCGGATTCACCCCGGAGATAAATTTCTGGCTACTTATAAATACTGGCTTGAAAATGTCAAGGACTGGTGCATCTCCCGTCAACTCTGGTGGGGACAACGCATCCCTGCCTGGTATGATTCAGCGGGAAATTTCGTGGTAGCAGAAAATGAGTCCCTGGCGCTGCAAGCTTACCAGGATAAGTATGGCATCCTGGCTGTAGGCGAAGAACTCATGCAGGATCCTGACGTGCTGGATACCTGGTTTTCCTCCTGGCTCTGGCCCATTGAAGTATTCCATGGAATTACAAGTCCCGGCAATGCCGCGTTTAACTATTACTATCCGGCATCCGTACTCGTAACGGGCCAGGACATTATTTTTTTCTGGGTGGCGCGCATGATCATGGCCGGACTTGAATTCGAGAAAAAAATTCCTTTCCCTGATGTTTATTTCACCGGAATGGTGAGAGACAAACAGGGTCGTAAAATGAGTAAGAGCCTGGGCAACTCGCCTGACCTGCTGGAACTGATCGACAAATATGGAGCCGATGCTGTTCGCTTTGGGATCATGATTTCTGCACCGGCAGGAAATGATCTTTTATTTGATGAAGCAGGACTCGAACAGGGACGCAACTTCAACAATAAACTCTGGAATGCTCTTAAACTTGTTCGCATCTGGGGACAGAATCAACAAGCGGGACTGACTGGTTCTTCCGAGCCGGGAACTTTTGCCGTGCGCTGGTTTGAAAACAGGCTTTCCGCTGCCCGCGTTGAAATCAACCGTTGCTTCGAAGAATTCAGAATCAGTGAGGCACTTAAAAATATTTATTCCCTGATCTGGGACGACTTCTGCAGCTGGTATCTGGAATGGGTAAAGCCGGCATACGGCACGCCAATCCATGCGGTCCATTATGAAAAAACCGTGGCCTTTTTCGAAGACCTCATTCAGCTTTTGCATCCCTTCATGCCCTTTGTAACGGAAGAAATTTATCACCTGCTCAGGGAAAGAAAATCAGGAGACGATCTTTGCATCCGGCTGCTGGGAAGCTTTAAAGTGGCTGAAGAATCCATTTTGGAAACAGGCGACCGCCTCCGGTTATTGCTGACCTCGATACGCGAATTCCGTCAGCAGCAACAACTTAAAAACAGTGAAAGTATTCCGGCCCTCCAGATTCCGGAAGAGCTGTTCGGTGAAGAGCCAGGCATTTATTCCATTATCAAAAAGCAGCTCAATGTGGAAGAACTTGAGCTGATATCTGCAATCCAGACGGCCGCTGATATACAAATTCTTCCCTTCCAGTCCTTCCAGCTCGGCGTGAAAACAACCCGGCGCGTGGATGATACCAAAAGAAAAGAAGACCTGGAAAAAGAACTCGACTATTATCGCGGATTCCTGGAATCGCTGAACCGCAAATTGTCGAACGAAAAATTTGTCCGTAACGCCAAACCCGAAGTCGTCGACCTGGAAAAAAAGAAAAAATCGGATACGGAGGAGAAGATTGCAGCCATCGAAGCCACTTTACACGGGTAAATCTATTTCAGGCCGCTCAGCGACTGCATTACTTCGTAGTTTATCGGAACATTAAATACGATTCCGCTCTTTTTTACACGGACACTTCCTGCCAGCCTGACCTTGATCTGATTATTATTCAGAAATGCATTGATCGCACTGTTCATGAGAAACCGTGGATTAAGCCTGAACAAAACGGGTACGTAAAAGGTATCCTTCTGTGGAATAAAAATGGTTGAATCCATCACATAGTGATTGGCCAGTTTGTCGTCCAGAAATACATCCACGTCTCCCCTCTGCAGTTCCATATTAAAGGAATTGGGATTGTAAAAGGAAAGATCAGCCTTAAGGAGCGACTCTTCCGTACTGAATGACTGCAGTGAAAAATCCTGAAAACCGAGGTATTCCGGTGCCTGTGGTTTTTTACATGAACCGAGCAAGACAACCAGTAGAATTATGAATGACACGAGGCTTATTTTCATCGCTGCAATATAAATGTTTTCTGCGGCGGCCGCCGGACATTAACTTTGTCTGAGCAATTATACCCTCCGAATGATCACCATCGAAAACGAGATACTCAAAGTCGAAATCAATTCCCTGGGAGCGGAACTTCAAAGCCTGTACAATAAAGCAACCGGACTGAACTATCTCTGGAATGGGGATCCTGTTTTTTGGGGTAAGCACTCGCCTGTACTTTTTCCCATAGTAGGCACGCTAAAGAACAATACATATTCCTATCAGGGGAAGACATATTCGCTGCCACGTCATGGCTTCGCGCGGGAAAAAGAATTTCTGCCGGAAGAACTGAGCGATAGGGAAGCCGTTTTTCTGCTCCGGTCCGATGCATCAACAAAAGCCGTTTATCCATTTGATTTCGAATTCAGGATCCACTATCAGTTAACGGCCGATGAACTCAGCACTGTATACGCCATTACCAATACAGGCACCGATATTCTCTTGTTTTCTGTCGGCGGCCACCCTGCCTTTCGTCTGCCATTGACCTCCGGCACCCGGTACGACGACTATTACCTGCAGTTTGAGGAAATGGAAACTCTTCAGCGATGGCCCATATCCGGGGACGGACTCATTACAGACAATCCGGTCCCCTATCTCCGGGATCAAAACATGCTTCCCTTGAAAAAATCACTGTTTTACGGGGATGCCCTCGTCTTTAAATATCCCGCTTCGTCCGAAATTTTTCTGCGTTCTTCCAAAACCAGCCATGGGCTTCTGTTTCAATGTGGCGAATTCCCTTTCCTGGGAATATGGGCCGCAAAGGATGCGGATTTTATCTGTATTGAGCCCTGGTGTGGAATCGCCGACAGTGTAAACAGCAGCCAGATCCTTGATCACAAAGAAGGCATTGAAAAATTAATGCCCGGAAAGACCTTTAACCGTCAGTGGAGGGTAAAACTATTTTAATCACCGGATGCGGAAACAGGATGGACGGCAGCAGATTGCGGAGGATTTTTCCGATATTTAACTCAAATTTTATCCTCTGTCCCGTTATATCAATATCATCCTTACCAGCCTGAAAATGGCGCTGCAGGAATTCCGGTCTAATAAACTCCGGACCTTTCTTTCGCTTTTGGGTATCACGTTCGGGATATTCTGCATCATCAGCGTGCTGGCCACCATCAGCAGCATGAAGACGGCCATTCAGAACGACATCAAATCGCTGGGCACCAATACTGTTTTCATTGACAAATGGGAATACAGGAATGACAACAACTATCCCTGGTGGAGATACTACAAAAGACCCGCTCCCAAATTCGAGGAACTTAAGGAGCTCAAGGATCGTGTAGCTGTCATCAAGTATGCCACTTTCATGACTGAAATCGATCAGACTTCGTTTGACTACCAAAATGACAGGCTGAACGGAATAAATTATTACGGTGTAACCGAAGATTTCGCTAACATAGAACATTTCAACATTGGTTATGGCCGTTACCTGCAGCAGTCTGAATTCGATCATGGCACCAATTCACTGGTGATCGGTTTCAATGTGGCAGAGAAAATTTTCGGCAACCCGGACCACGCACTCGGCAAAGTCGTACGCCTGCAGGGTGGTAAAGCGGGGATTGTTGTAGGTGTCATTGAAAAGCAGGGACAAAGCATCATGAACATGTGGGCATACGATGACTGCGTGATCCTGCCCTATAAGTATTTAAAGCAGATTGTCAGGGACAATGACGCGCAACCCAAAATTATCGTGCAGGGCAAAGATCATGTGAGTATTCCTGCACTGAAGGAAGAACTTACCGGCGCCATGCGCTCCATTCATAAACTTTCTCCCAACCAGGAAGACAATTATTCGCTCAACGATATAGAGTCATTCAGCAAATTCATGGATGGTATTTTCGCCAATATCAATGTGGGCGGATGGGCCATTGCCGCCCTTTCGCTGATCGTAGGGATGTTTGGAGTCGCCAATATCATGTTTGTGACCGTACGTGAAAGAACGGCACAGATCGGGCTGAAAAAGGCCCTTGGCGCGAAAAGAGGAACCATCATCTCTGAATTCCTTCTGGAATCTTCCTTTCTCTGTATAATCGGCGGATTGTTTGGCCTGATCGCCGTGTTTATCCTGTCCACCATCTTATCGTCTACTTTCAGCTTCCAGGTTTTCATACCCATGGATATTATCGGGCTTGCCGTGGGTATCTGCCTGCTGGTAGGTATTATAGCCGGGATCATTCCCGCCGTTATTGCCTCCCGTCTGGATCCCGTGGTGGCTATCCGTTCCACCAACTGATTCATGATCTCCTTAAGGCAAAACCACCGTGCTGCGGTATCTTTGCGGATTCAAATCATCTGTTTTGTCCATTACTGTTTTAGGTATTGAATCTTCCTGCGATGAAACTTCGGCTGCTGTTTGCCGTGAGGGAAGTATCCTGTCAAATGTTGTTGCCGGTCAGGAGATCCATAGCCTGTATGGAGGCGTCGTACCCGAACTGGCCAGCCGGGCTCATATCCAACATATTGTTCCCGTGGTAGATCAGGCACTGGTACGCGCGGGCCTGGAACTAAAAAATATTCATGCAGTCGCTTTCACGCAGGCACCAGGGTTGATTGGTTCCCTCCTTGTAGGAGCTCAGTTTGCCAAGTCGGTCGCCTCTGCACTGAAGGTCCCCCTCATTGCGGTACACCATATGCAGGCTCATGTACTGGCCAACCTGATCGGTGGCAGGGAGAATCCGGCATCCATACCGGGTTTTCCTTTTCTTTGCCTGACCGTTAGCGGCGGTCATACACAGATAGTCATTTGCCGGGGTCCCCTCGATCTTGAGGTGATTGGAGAAACCACCGACGATGCCGCCGGTGAGGCATTCGATAAATCCGCCAAACTACTGGGACTTCCCTATCCCGGAGGCCCTCTCATTGACCGGTATGCGGCACACGGAAATCCTAACAGGTTCAGTTTCCCTGAACCACAGATCCCCGGATTGAATTTCAGTTTCAGCGGACTGAAAACAGCCATTCTGTATTTCATTCAGCGTGAAAGAGCGAAAGACCCGGATTTTACGGAGAAAAATCTGGCTGATATATGCGCGTCGATACAGAGCCGTATCATTTCGATTCTCCTGAACAAATTAAAGAAGGCTTCTGCGGAAACAGGAATACGGGATCTCTGCCTTGCCGGCGGTGTAGCCGCAAACAGGGGGCTGAGAAAAGCATTTGAAGACCTGGGCAGGGATATAGGATGGAAGACTTTTATCCCCCGGATGGAGTACTGCACAGACAATGCCGCCATGATTGCACTCACCGGCTATTATAAATTTCTCGGCGGAGAATTTTCACCCCTGTCCATACCGGTAAGCGCCAGGGCCGGCTGGTAATTTACTATGGCAAATTCTTTTTTCCGTTTTAAACAGTTCACCGTTCACCAGGAAAAGTCAGCCATGAAAGTCTGCACGGATTCCTGCGTATTGGGCGCATGGACGGCGAAGCGGCTTGGCGGCGCCGACAGAATACTTGATATCGGAGCGGGCACCGGGCTGCTTTCCCTCATGCTGGCCCAGCAATCCGCTGCCTTCATCGATGCCATAGAATCTGATCCCGTATCTTTTGAAGAAGCCGGACGGAATATCAGCCTGAGTCCCTGGTCCGGACGCATACGGTTATACAACGCAGATGCGCGTCATTTCCATTTTCCTTCCCAGTATGATCATGTTATTTCGAACCCGCCCTTTTACGAAACCGATTTGAAGTCACCGGATAAAAGGATCAACAATGCCCGGCACGGGAATTCTCTTACCCTCGAAGATCTGATCGGTATTGTAGGAAACACCCTGGCCGGAAGGGGACGCTTTTCGGTGTTGCTGCCCTATCAGCGTTTCCGGTACTTTGAAAAACTTTCGGAGGACCAGGGATTTTTTTTACAGGAGGTTCTCACGCTTCAACAGACTGCTTCGCATCAGCCTTTTCGCGTCATCGGGACATTTGGAAAAGAAAAAAAGGCGGATGTTATCCGTGACGATCTGACCCTGGCGGATGCTGCGGGAAAAAATTCAGCTGCCCTGCTGGAGCTGATGAAACCATATTATCTGTAGTTCTAAAAATATCCGAACGCTCAGGCATAATTTTCAAGATACCCATATCCTTCCGTTATCCGTCCTTCCTTCACCATGGTGGCGCGCTGAATCACCGGGGACCCTTCTTTGAACAGATCTTCCAGAACAAACTTGATAAGTTGTTCCCCGAAATAGCGCGAAGCGTCACGGGGTAATTCATTAGGCAGATTTCCGACAGCCATGATGTCGACAGAACCTTCCAGATAAGGCGCTGTGCGTTGCCGCGTTTGACGGTCCACGCCATATACAGGGTCCTCCATCGGACAGTCACCCAGGTTACAGGGTACGGAACCGTCTTTGTCATCGGTGATGTCTGCAATTGTGCGGATACGGAATTCCGGCTTCGTCATATCATCCCACCCGAACAAGCGCGGCATGCGGGGATCCCAGTAAATTCCGTTCATCAGGATATCTGAGGCTTCTGTATAGGGTCTGAATAGACAGTTATAGGATTCCGGCTCCTTATGAAAATGTTCCCGGTTGTAGGCTGTCCCGTCTTTTGATCCATAAAGAAGTCCGCCTTTGAGTTGGGTAAATACAGGATAGGCGAAGTTGCGGCCGAGGTATTCATCCGGCTCGACTTCAATTATGCCCAGCAGATTCATTACTTCGAGCAGACCATGTGCCACCCGGCCTGAACCTGTAATGACGATTTTTAGTCTGGGAAGGCGAACCCCGAAGTATTGATGAATAAGGTGCTTAAAACTTGGCTGCTGATATACGCGGGGCAGGGTGAATTCACCAGTACGTTTGCCATAGGCCAGCATTCCGTTGTGTGCGCCGACAACACCCGCAAAAAAACCGAATCCCAGGATCCGCTGACCATCCTCGTGTTCCATACACTCATAGTCGATCAGCGTGATTTTTTTATCGAGGATCGCACGGAAAAGCTTCCGGTTGTAGGGCTGCATTTTGCGGGTGTGGGAAAAGAAAAGATATTTCTTTCCCGGGACAAGACTTTCAATTGCGGTTTCTTTAATGCCGAACAGAAAATCGCAACCACTGAGATCCTCTTTCAATTCCACACCTGCCATCTCATATTCCCGGTCGGTATAACATCGTACCGTTGACGGCTGGGCGTAGATCTTAAGCGATGGAAAAGACTTTTGGAGCCACTTGCACTGGGACGGGATCAATGCCACCCGGTTATCCGCGGGCGTTTTGGTTTCACGGATCAATCCGATTCTTGTCATTCATCTGATTTATCCGGAAAGATATTCAATTTTGACCGGTGACCGCGACCGGTAGAAGGAACAAAAAAAGTAAACAGGTAACTGTTTACTTTAATTTGCGCCTCAAAAACAAGTGCGTTTTCATGCGCCGCTACAGGTACGGTAATAATTATTGCTTGTTGAATCGTTCAACGATCTGCACAATCCCGTCAGCCGTGCCTTTTACGGTTACCCATTCTTTGCTGTCCTGTAATTTTACGTAGTAAAGGGTTTCAGTTTCTGTATTGGTTTCAGTAATCCCATACACCGTTTTGTTGCGAAATCTTTTATGGAGTTCCCAGGACAAATGCGTGGGCACCAGACTTTCATCGCTGTAGAAGCGAATGGACCCTACAAAATTTCCGTCGTGGTCATATTCGATTTCGGACAAGACCTGGTGATCCTTGAAGTGGACAAAATAGTGATCCCCGCTTTCATTCCATTGAACTTTTTCTGCCTGGGGATAGGCATCGCGAAACTGGTTGAGTAATTGTTCGCTTACAGCTGTCATTCCTGCGTTGGCAAAGACCGGCGCCTGGGCCGCCAGGAGAAGGATACCGATCAGGCCGGATAGTTTTGTTTTCATACAATAATCGTTTTTGAGGTAGATAATTTGATACAATCTAAATATATACCGATTGTATAGACTAAATCAAGCAGTTCTGTATCAGTGGTTGTTGCATGAATTTTAAATTTTAATTTTTCTATAACAGCCACCGGTAAACTATCTATTTTGTGACGCTGAAACCTGAAAAATGCCGTTCAATAAGAAAGATTTCGTAAATGATAATTTTTTGCAACCATGGCGATTCGGGATCAGCGGTAACCCTGTACCTGCAAAGAGCAGGGTGAGTCGTATCCCCCATCTTCTTTAAATGGTGTATCTTGATTTTCTAAAAACTATCTGCCGAAATATGAAATGGAAACAGCCTCTTTGTCTCATCCTCCTTTTATTTATCACGGTCCCCGCCCTCACGCAGCAGGCGCTGAGCATGGGAAGGGTGTCCCTCCGGTTCGAACTGGACAAAGACGGGACACCCCGTTACTCGGTAAGCTTTGGAAACAAGCCGGTGGTACTTTCTTCCGCTATGGGTTTCATACTGGATGTGGACAGCGGCTTCTATCACGGATTTCAATTGCTCGGCACAGAAAAAAGATCGGTCAATGAAAGCTGGCAGACGGTATGGGGGGAGACCCGGAATGTCAGCAATCATTACGAAGAAATGACGGTAAGGCTGCGTTCCGACACGAAACCCGGCCGCCTGATCAATATCGTCTTCCGTGTTTTCGAAGACGGTGTGGGCTTTCGCTATGAATTCCCGCTGCAAAAGGATCTCAAATATTTTATCGTAAAAAATGAGGTCACTGAATTTAATATGGCAGGAGATCACAAGACCTTCTGGATACCCGGCGACTTTGACACCAATGAATATCTCTACACAACCTCCCTGCTCAGCCAGGTGGACAACCGCAGCCTGGTGTCCGGCTCAACCGATATTGCCGTGCGTGTCGCTCCCGATTCCCTTTCGGTCCAGACACCCCTGATGATGAAAAGCAGGGACGGATTATATATTAATATTCATGAAGCCGCGCTGACCCATTATGCTGCCATGCAGTTACATGTGAACCCGAAAACATTCGGACTCAGTGCCAGCCTGGTGCCGGATGCTTATGGAAACAAGGCTTACCTCCATGCCCCTTTCAAAACGCCGTGGAGAACCGTCATTGTCAGTGACCGCGCCGAACAAGTGTTGTCGTCCAGGCTTATCCTCAACCTCAACGAGCCCTGCGCATTGAATAATACATCCTGGATAAAACCCATGAAATTCTGCGGCGTATGGTGGGAAATGCAAACGAACAAAAGTACCTGGCGCTATACGGAGTTTCCAGACAGTCTCGGCGCGGACGGAAAAATGATCCCCAACGGAAAACATGGCGCGAATACCGCCAACGTCAAACGCTATATAGATTTCGCAGCGGCCAACAATATCCAGGGCGTGCTCGTGGAAGGATGGAATACGGGATGGGAAGACTGGTTCGGAACCTGGAACGAACATGTGTTTGATTTCACTAAACCTTATCCTGATTTCGATATCCGGGAACTCACGCGGTATGCCGCATCGAAGAATGTAAGTCTGATCATGCATAACGAGACATCCGGATCGGCGACAGACTATGAACGGCAGATGGACACAGCTTTCCGGTTTATGAATCTATTCGGTTACACATCAGTAAAAACGGGTTATGTAGGGAGGATCATTCCCCGCGGTGAGCATCACGATGGCCAGTGGATGATCGACCACTATCTGCGCGTAATTCAGAAAGCCGCGGATCACCGGATCACGGTTGACTCTCACGAACCGGTCAGACCGACAGGACTTCAAAGGACCTGGCCAAACTGGATGGCCTCCGAGGCTGCCCGCGGAAATGAATACAACGCCTTTAGTAATGGAAGCCCTCCTGAACACGAAACGATTCTGCCTTTTACAAGGCTCATGGGCGGACCCATGGACTATACGCCCGGTATTTTTAAAATGAAGGGATACAATGCGGATGCCCCAACGCGGCAAATGCACAGTACACTCTGCAAACAGCTCGCGCTTTATGTGACACTCTATAGCCCAGTGCAGATGGTGGCTGATCTCCCGGAAAACTACGCTCTTCACAGCGATGCATTTCAGTTCATACGGGACGTGACCACAGACTGGGACGACACAAAAGTGCTGGCCGCTGAACCCGGAGATTTCATCTATATTGCCCGGAAAGAAAAAAACAGCGACCGCTGGTTTATAGGGGCCATTACCGACGAAAACAGCAGGAAGGCTGACCTGTCCCTCTCTTTTCTTAATCCTTCCCGGGAATACGCGGCCACGATCTACAGGGATGGCGCCGATGCCGACTGGAAGGACAATCCGGAATCATATAAGATTGAAATCTTCCTGGTGAACAGCAGGACCAGGCTGAAGATTGATCTCGCTAAAGGCGGTGGTGCCGCCGTGAGTATTCGCCCGGCCAATCCGGGGGATTTAAAAACACTGAAAGGATATTAGCCGGAGGTTGAAATGCCGGCTGGATTTGAAATCTACGGACATATCCGGCAATGCAGGAACAAGTTCCATATGATGAAGTAGGGCGTAAAAAGCTGGTGGCTTTTTTCCATAACAGCCGGCTGGTAAGTCTTCCTAATGCCGAAGATTTTGCATCCCGGTTTACACCCCTTATATTGGCGAAACATGATTTTCTTCTAATCAAAGGAAAGATAAACGATGAATATCTTTTCCTGGAAGATGGGTTCATGAGGTCCTTTGCCTACGACACGGAGGGCAACGAAATCACCACGGGATTTTTTTCGCCCGGTCAGGTCGTATTTGAAGTAAATTCCTTTTTTAACCGGGTACCTTCCAAAGAATTTATTCAGGCATTGAGTGTTGTCCGTGGCTGGTATATTCCCTATACCGAATTGAACCGTTTATTTCATGAAGTACCTGAGTTCAGGGACTTCGGCAGACAAATTCTCGTCCGCGGATTCAGCGGACTGAAAGTCCGGATGCTCTCCCTGATTACCGAAACTGCTGAAGAACGCTATGCGGCGCTCATGCATTCAAATCCGGAAATTTTTTCCCATGCACCATTGAAGACCATCGCGAGCTTTCTCGGCATTACCGACACCTCACTCAGCAGAATCCGGAAAGATTTTTCCAGAAAATGATTTCTTGTCATTTGCGAAGAAAAACGGTTCCCGTGCGCCGTTCCTTTACGTAAAAATTGAAGTCATGGAAAATCTGAATCTATTCACCGGCTTGCTGTTCGTGCTTGTCACCGGAGTCACCATCTATTTTTTCTATTCCGCCGTTCCGGCCGGAATCGCATCGCGAAGATTCGGCATCATTGTCCTGTGCTGGATTGTTCTGCAAACCACACTTACTCTGTCGGGCTTTTATCTGAAAACAAATTCCGTTCCCCCAAGGATTGTCCTTCTCTTCGTTCCTCCTCTTTTTTTAATCCTCGTCATGTTTCTGACGGTGTCAGGAAGAAACTTTATGGATAGTCTGAATGTGCGAAAACTCACCCTTCTGCATATCATACGTGTGCCTGTTGAAATCGTATTGTATTTGTTATTCCTTGACAAACAGGTTCCCCAACTGATGAGCTTTGCAGGTGGAAACCTGGATATCCTGTCGGGCCTCAGTGCGCCGGTTGTCTATTATCTTGTTTTTAGTTCGGGCAAAGCCGGTCATCGCCTCTTGCTAAGCTGGAATTTCATCTGCCTTGGACTGTTGCTCTGGATAGTTGTGCGCGCGGCCATGTCGGTACCCACTCCCTTTCAGCGATTGGCTTTTGACCAGCCGAACTGGGCCATCCTGCATTTTCCCTATAGTCTCCTCCCCTGCTGCATCGTCCCCCTGGTGTTTTTTTCCCACCTCTCCATTATCCGCAGGCTGACGACCGGAAGAGCAACACTCACCGCTATACATTCATAGCACACACGCCAATTCATCCGGCGATTATTACAGTTCATCAAGCGGACTATTTTCTTTGCACGCAAGCTTTATCATTTTTACGGTGCAACCATTGATCAACCTTAAATCATGATCAGATGAAAATCGTAAAAAGAATTCTCCGCTGGACTGCCATCATTATCGGGCTGCTCCTCATCACTGTCACGGCACTTACGGCCAGCCGGCAACACCTTACTTACAAAGCACCCTATCCGGAAATCCAGTCTACCACGGATACCGCTGTAGTCTCGAGAGGAAAACACCTTGTAACGGCTATTGCCCATTGCAGCGACTGTCATAGTCCGCTCAATGCAGACTCCCTGCTGGCGCTTGGTCAGGATCCGCCTTTTAGCGGTGGCGTCGCTTTTCGCCTTCCCGTCGGAACTATTTATTCAGCCAACATAACATCGGATCCTCAGTTCGGGATCGGAAAATTTTCAGATAGGGAAATCGCACGTGTGCTTCGTTTTGGAGTCCATCCTGACGGAACGGCGGTATATGATTTCATGCCCTTTCACAATATGAGTGATGAAGATCTGACGGCTGTGATTTCCTATCTGAGAACTCAAAAACCGGTTGCCGTGAAGAAACCTGACAATGAATTGAACGCCGTAGGCAACCTGGTGAAGGCGTTCCTGGTGAAACCCGTAGGGCCTTCAGAAAAGATTGAACCGCGTATGATGCCGGATTCCACTGCAGCGTATGGAAAATACCTCGTTCTGAATGTCGGAAACTGCAGTGGATGTCACACCAAACGCAGTATCAGTGGAGAGCAAATCGGAGAAACCATGGCCGGGGGAACTCCGATGGCATATGGTCTCGTTCCGCCAAATCTCACACCGGACAGCAGCAGCAGGATTTTCGGATGGTCTGAAAAAATATTTATCGACCGCTTCCATTCCGGAAAACTGAATCCTAAAAGCGAAATGCCCTGGAATTCCTTTAAACGCATGAACGATACTGAACTCAAGGCAATTTATCGCTATCTGAAAACCCTGAAGCCGGTCAGAACCACAAAATCCTAGCCGGCCGGCCCTATACTATTTCCCAATCATTTGGTCACGAAACTCTTTTTACATCACTCAAACCATTAAACTTTATTAACATGAAAAAGTATCATTTTTATCTGGCGGGAAAAATTTCCATCTTTTTGCTGATCCTCCTTTTTTCGGCAATCACGCTGGTCTCGTTCCGGGCTGTACGCCCCCTCGATGATCTTTTCGGAACCCTCGGCATCACCCGCAATGAAGCCGATTCAAAAATCACCGGAAGCCTGCTGGGAGGTTATTTTAATAGTTATGGAATAAAAAACCTCCGTTACATCGCATCCGTCGATCGCACAGCGATCGCGAATGATCTTCTGGAATACACAAAAAATTATACAGGATCAGATAAATTCCGGAATGAATATCAGGCGTTTCGTGAACAAAATAAACCGCAGACCCTTAATATTCAATCACCGGAAGATATGAGAAGTCAGATGATTTCCAGCTACAGGAAATCCATTGCAGAAATGGAAAAAGCAGTTCAAAATGCACAGCCCGAAATGAAATCGATATTTGAAAATGTGCTGCAGGAAACGCGGAAACAACTTCGTGAGGCGGAGAGCTCCCAGGACCAGACCATTATAAACTATGCAAAAAGCTATCCGCAACTGGTGGAAATGAACCGGACTGCTTTTGAACAGACCATCAGAGAATGGGAAAATCTCTATCCCGTCAATGCCGAAGACTACATAAAACGCCGCCTTGAACAGTTCCTCGAATATACCCGTGACATAGATTTCGACGCAACACTCAGGGAGAAAAATGGCAAACAGGTGTTCGTGAATCCTGTCTATGAATCGAAGAGTAAATACTGGAAAATGGCTTTCCGCAGTGGCAGGAATGTAGTGGCAGCATCAAGAATTTTTGCGCAGCGGTGGATCACTGAAATCAACTCACCCACGGCCCGGGGGAAACATTGACAGAAAAACCGAACGGCCCACTAAGAACAAAGGCTCCCGAATTTTACGGGAGCCTTTAACCGTTAAACACGGCCGTCTTAAAGCCTGAATCAGAGATTTCGCTACTTTGGGGAAGGTTCAATTCTATCACTTCAAGCCATTTGTCATGAATCTAAAAACATGGATAGTATCCGCCTGCTTTCTGTTCCTGGTGCATTATGCCGGCATCGCACAAAATACGCCACAGGAATCCCTGGATTCTTCGCGGGCTCTTGTTAGTGGAAACTATGTGAACGGAAAGAAAGATGGTGTATGGGATTATTTTAGCGCAGGCAAAATATTGCTGGCAAGGCATTTTTATAAAGATGGAGTAAAAATCAATATCTGGGAATTTTATGATGGCGACGGAAGCCTCTCATGGACCTATGATTTCAATAATGGTCAGGCTAACTATCTCAAGGCGAATACCGCCGGAGGCTACTATGCCTATCAGGGACCCGGCGGCCAATGGGTCAAATCGGAGCCCGATAAAAAAACCATCTGGTTAAATTCCGAAGCACAATGGCAGAATTTTCAGGAGCTCAATCTCAGGTATCCGGAATCCGCCGTTAAACAGAGAGTACAGGGAAAAGTTTCTGTAAAAGTAACCGTGGATGAAAACGGCAACCCGATAGCCTATGCCATCCAGGAAAGTCTTAACCCCAAACTGGATGCCGTAGCACTGAGCGTTGTCAAAGCCTACGGACCTGAATTTGTACCGGCAGAAAAAATGGGCGCCAAAGTGAAATCCATCTATATTATTAAAGTGAATTTCCGGATTCAGCAGGGATAAAAGGTCAAAAAAAAGCCCGCCCCTTTCTATGAAAGAGACAGGCTGCGTACCGCCCTGTGAAATGTCTAGTGTGAATTCTTCACCAGTTTGAGTGTTTTTATTTCATTGCCGTTGCTGATGCTAACCATGAATACACCGTCCGGCAGATCAGCCACGCTGATCTGCATGGATGCCTGGCCTGCCATGCTGAGTTGAGCTTTCATCAACCGGCTGGCCGTTGTGTTGTAAGTGCTGACCTGCACGGGTCCCTGCATCTCACCCAGATTCACGTTCAGAATGCCGGAAGCCGGGTTAGGATAAATTCTGGTCAGGGTTTCGTTTCGTGTTGACGTGGAAGCGGCATCCAAAGGCAGGGCAATCGGCAGATATTCCTTTGAGCCCGTCGGGGTCAGGCTCATATCATGATCGATGAACTGACCCCACACATATACAAACGTGCTGAGTTGGCGTTCGTTGAAATGAGTTACGGGTTCATCACACAATAGATTGGAAATCTGTCTGGCGCTGGGCCGGCCGGCGCCTGCCATTGCATTATTCGGATCGGATTTGTCATATTGAGCCGGAAGCTCAGGAAACAGGGCAATATCAGATGCACCATATTCAAATGCCTGCCGGCTGGAAACATTATTGCCGGTTCCATCGTAGGCGCGGAATGGCCGGTGGAGGAAAACAGGAATTATATTTTTGTCTCTCAACGGCGTTATCCGGGGCTGCACTAAAAAAAGATCTCCCTTGGAGGCGATTGGTGTTTGTGCTACAGAGATCAGCGTAAAACAGACCTGGAAGGAAACAATAAGAAGGCGGAGCGTAGAAAATCGTTGCATGATCGCAGGTTTTAAACAGTGATTGGTACTGATAACTGAAACCTCCGGCCCTGAAGTTTGAGAATGTTAGGTGAAAACAACGATCTGTTGTCAGAAAGACTGGCGACGGTATTGCCTATTAAGCGGTCATCTCCACAAGCTTCTGGTCTCAGCAGTGACAAAAAGGACTGGGCATCCTCTTTGGGGATTCACCAACGATACGCAATAAATAATTCACAAATACCGGGCCTCCTGTGCAGATCGGTCTTATATAATTCAGGATGGCACTTATATAGTTCTGACCTCGAAAATTATCCTGCGCCGCCGAGAACCTTTTTTCTGAAATGAGATGGCGTAATACCGGTTATTTTTTTAAACTGGGCTGAAAGATGGGCAGTACTGCTGTATCGCAGTCGCCATGCAATTTGTGTAAGAGTAAGATCTTCCTGGCTGGAAAGAAGCTTTTTCACTTCCTCAATCCTTTCACCAATTATGAATTGTTCTATCGTCATTCCCCAGATCTTGGAAAAAGATTTAGAGAGATGCGTGTAGTTGATACCAAGGATCTTACTGATGTATTCGGAGTATTTGAGCGAAGGTTGTTCGGCGGAATGGTGGATCATGTCCAATATCAGGTTTCGGACCCTCTCCGCAAGTACTGCTTTTCTATCTGATCTGGTTTTCATGGATATACCTGCCTCCATCAAATATTTTGCCATAAGTCGAAAATGTGATAAAAAAGTCTGATAAGCTTCTTATATCCATGAGAATCACCGCTCAGCGCGAAAGAAACTCCATTCACAACTATTCCCGGACAGACCCTTGTATCGTTGCCTATATTCAATTGTCAAAACAACCGCATGAAGGCCTTTTTCAGCCTGCACAGCCTCCTGGTTCCCCTGTTCGTGGTCAATGTCCTCCACGCGCAACATCCCTTTAAGTACGATAGCGGAATCTATCGTACGGTATATCTCCAGGATGCTGTTTCGATGATGGATTCCCTGCAAAATTTTCTGTTGATAGATGTCCGAACCCCGGGAGAGTTCAGGGATACATCAAGAGCTACCGCCCTGAATATCGGCCGGCTGAAAGGCGCGGTAAATATTACCGTAGATTCCGTGCCTGCCCGTCTGACGGAACTCAGGAAATATAAAAACGAACCCATATTTATTTATTGCTCACACAGCCAGCGAAGTCGCAGAATGAGCAAGCTGCTGGTGGAAAATGGCTTTCAAAAGATTTACAATATCAATGGAGGCCTTACCCTCCTAAATGAAGCGGATGCCCGGGAATTTCCATTCAAAGACAGTATGCTGCTGACTTCCCTGGACTATACCCATATCGCCTCCGTGCAGGCGCTTGACCTGATCAAAGCGGGTAGGAACCTGGTGATCATCGATATCCGTACCGGGAGGGAATTCAATTCCAAAGACTCTGTACAGAGAAACAATATCGGCCGTTTGAAAAATGCCCTTAACATTCCGCAATCGGCCTTTGCTGAAAGAACAGCCAGGATCGGGTATCCGCAGAACACGGTTTTTCTGGTATATGATCAGTTTGGTTACAATAGTATGGATGTCATTCCCATTCTCCGAATGAAAGGATACACAAAAATTTATAACCTGTTCGGCGGACTCAATGCATTGATAGCCGATCATAAAGTAAACCCTGAGCTGATCCGGGATTTTATGGCAGATGCTCCCACTTACATTCCTGTCGATGCAGCATCCTGCATTCAATTGCTGAACTCGGAACCGGATCTGCTAATACTTGATACGCGTCCCCTGTCGGAATTTGACAACCGGGATAGCCTGTCTTACAGGAACCTCGGCATCATCCGGGGCGCTGTTCATTTGTCATCACCCGACAGCCTGAATATATTTTTAAGGAGCCGGAAAAAAACAGAGCCTGTACTCGTATATGGATCAAACTCTGACCTTGGCGTACTGACCTGCCTCAGGCTGCGAAAAGAAGGATATACACAGGTATTTTATTTGCAGAAAGGATTTTACGATCTGGTATGGTCGGCAGCCAACGTAAAAGAATGCAGGGACGGCCGCCAATGGCTGACCCGGCATGAGGGTTTATATTGAATTTTTCACTCGTTCTCCATCTCAACCTTCCCGGATTTTTTTCCTGTTCCAGTTTTCAATCTGACTTCAGCGCAACCCTACCCCGGAGGCTTTCGTTTTATTTGAGGAATCCCCCAACATAGCCCCGCCCGACACCGGAAAAATCTGTTTCCCCGGTCGATTTACAATACTTGCTGACCGTCTTCAGACCGTTAGTGCAAATCACCCATTTTATCACGCTTGTCAAACATTCCATTATGAAAAAGTTGATTAAACCCGGAAAAAGGACCGTCTTCAGCACGGCCGTTTGTGTAGTGCTTATGATGTTGATCATCATTTCATCCTGTCGGAAATCGAATGTCAGCAAAAACGATTTGCGAAATTTCGAGCAGGTTAACCTTGTCGCTAACAATGGCACTTATCATCCGGTCCTTACAGACCCAACACTGATGAATGCCTGGGGACTGGCCTGGTCTCCCAATGGAATAGCCTGGGTAAATTCACAGGCTGGTCACGTGAGCGAATTGTATACCGCAGAAGGTGCTATAGTGAGGCCCCCGGTAAATATTCCATCACCCGGCGATACGATCGGAGGACTACCAACAGGAATTGTGTTTGCGGGAGGCAGTGGATTTAAGCTGTCCAACGGGCAGGGTGCTGCATTTCTGTTTGATGGTGTGGACGGGGTTCTCTCCGGATGGAACCAGCCTGCGGGAAATAACGCTATGCGCATCGCAGATCTTTCCTCCACTTCGGCATACACAGGACTCGCACTGAGTGTCTGGCATGGTGCCCATTTATTGTATGGCGCGAATTTCAGGACCGGAAAAATCGACGTATGGGATACCCTTTTTAACCCCGTGAACCTTCCTTTTACAGATCCGAATCTCCCTCAGGGATTTTCCCCGTTCAACATTCAGGCTGTGGGCGACTGGCTTTATGTTCTTTATGCAAAAGTAGGATCCGATGGTGAGGACGAACCAGGACCCGGCCTTGGCTTTGTGGATATCTACCAGCCCGACGGTACCCTGGTCAAAAGATTCGCTTCCGGAGGCTGGCTTAATGCTCCCTGGGGAGTTACCATGGCGCCTGCCGGATTTTTGCAATCCTCGGATATGTCAGGAGGTAACGGTGACAGCAATAAGCCGGGTGGAATGTATGGCAGCAGTATGCAAAAGCCGGATCAGCCTGTTATTCTGATAGGCAATTTTGGCGACGGAAAAATCAACGTATACTCTACAGAAGGAGAATGGCTGGGACAGCTTCAGTCACGTCATAGTCCCATTGTGATTGAAGGACTCTGGGCTCTTTCCTTCGCGCCGGCTACAGCAATGTCCATTGATCCGAACCGACTTTATTTTACGGCAGGACCGAATGATGAAAAGGATGGAATTTTCGGATACCTGATAAAAAAATAAGGTGAAAGTAATCTATAGGGCCTTTTCCGGCAGGCGATATAAATTACATTATGCTACAGAAGGTGTTCGGAAACGTACAGTCTTTCGGGAAATGCTATGTTGAAAACGGTCATAGTTAAGCAGTTCCGCGCTGGCATGCTCATTGTCCCTGCATGAATACACCACTCAATGCAGTAATATGCTCAGGAACTATTTGAAGACCGCTTTCAGGAACCTGAAAAGAAATAAAAGTTATGCCGTCATCAATACCCTCGGACTCACCGTGGGTCTTGCTGCCGGCCTTTTATTATTCCTTGTTATCAGGTATGAAACAAGTTTCGACAATTTTCATCCTAAAGGGAATTCGATATATCGTGTAGGTACAGAATTTCATGGACAGGACGGAGTCAGTTATTCCGACGGGATTGCATTTCCTGTTGCCAAGGGCATCCGCGCCGATTTTCCCGAGATAAAAGAAGTGGTTTCTATATTCAGGAACGGTGGGCAGATAACGGTAGAAAACATAAAATCCGGTTCGGACAAATTCATAGAAGATAATTTCTATTATGCCGATCCTGAATTTTTCTCCATGTTCCGGTTTGAATGGCTCACAGGAAGTCCTGCGACTTCTCTGAAAAATCCGAATGATGCCGTGCTCACCCAGGCTACCGCCGAAAAATTTTTTGGAAACTGGAAGAATGCAATGGGTAAAACCATTCTCTACGGTAACAAGGCATCCTATAAAGTCGCCGGCATCCTGGCCAATCCACCGGCCAATACGGATTTCCCTCTGCGTATTGTCGTTCCTTACTCGGCTTTACAAAACACGAATATCAGCCGCAACCTGAACGACTGGGTAAGCACTTATGGCGGTGCATATACCTTCGTTGTTCTTCCTCCCGGGCTGGCAATGGAAAAATTTAACTCGCAGCTCAGGGTATTTTCAAAAAAGCACAAGCCGGCCGAATATGCCTCAGATACTTATATCGCACAGCCATTAAAGGAAATCCATTTCGATGAGCGGTTTGGAAACTTTACCGGACATCAGTTCAGTCATGCGCTGGTAAGTGCACTTACCGTTATCGGCATTTTTCTGCTGATCATTGCGTGTGTAAATTTTATCAACCTCGCAACAGCACAGGCCGTTAACAGGTCAAGGGAAGTAGGCGTAAGGAAAGTGCTTGGAAGCAGCCGTAAGCAGCTGGCTTTTCAGTTTTTGGGAGAAACCGGACTGATTGTTTTCTCTGCCTTGGTCCTTGCCGTTTGCCTGGGAGAAATCGTATTGCCTTATCTGAACAATCTGCTGGATATACATATTTCACTGAATATTATTGCTGACCCTTCCCTGCTCCTGTTTGCGTTCATTGTGGGCATACTGGTTACCTTTCTTTCGGGCATGTATCCTGCAGCCGTAATTTCCGGGTTTAATCCTGTGACCGCGCTGAAAAGCAAGATCAGCTCCGAAATGATCGGCGGTATTTCCCTCCGCAGGGCACTGGTCATTTTACAGTTCGCCATTGCACAGATCCTGATCATCGGTATGATCCTTGTTGTCACACAAATGAATTTCTTCCGCAATGCTTCGCTCGGTTTCAATAAGGCACAAATCATCAACGTACCGGTCATTAATGACAGCATCAGCCTGACCAAGCTCGATTTTGTGCGTGACAGACTGCTCGCCAATCCCGACATCACGCGGGTTAGTTTCAGTTTTGGAAGTCCTTCAGCAGACAACAACTGGAACAGCGATTTCAAATACAATCATTCTGCAAAGACCACAGAATTCAGCGCCAACCTGAAATGGGCAGATCCCGAATATTTCAAAACGTTCGATATCCGGTTTGTGGCAGGTCATCCCTATGGGAACAGTGATACGGTAAGAGAATTTGTTGTGAATGAAACCCTGCTCAACAAACTGGGTATCCGCGATCCGCAGGATGCGATCGGAAAAGAAATCAATTTCTGGGATGGGGGAAAAGTGGCGAATATCGTGGGAGTAATCCGTGATTTCAATGCCTATTCCCTCCGCGCGCCGATGGCAGCCGTCGTTCTTTCCACCTGGAAAGCGGTTTACCAGACGATCAATATTAAAATTAAACCCGGAACGGAAAAGAACGTACTTCCTTATATCGAGAAATTATGGAAGAGCGTATATCCTGATTATGTTTATGAGTTTCAGTTTTTAGATAAAACCATTGAAAATTTTTACCGGCAGGAAAACCAACTGGCACAGCTGTATAAAATTTTTGCAGGTATCGCCATTTTCATCAGCTGTCTCGGCCTTTACGGACTGGTTTCGTTTATGGCTGTACAACGCACCAAGGAAGTTGGTATTCGCAAGGTACTGGGTGCTTCTGTCTCCAATATCATTTATCTTTTATCCCGCGAGTTCACGCTTCTGATACTGTTGGCCTTTGTGATCTCTGCTCCAGTCGGATGGTATCTCATGCATCAGTGGCTGAACAACTACAGCTACCGCATTCCCTTAAGTCCTTCTATTTTTGTACTGGCCATCGTAAGCTCTGTACTGATCGCCTGGATAACGGTTGCACACCGCGCGATTCGTGCAGCCCTCGCCAATCCCGTCAGGAGCCTTCGTAATGAATAGCTCCTGAATTTAGTGAAGAGAGCAAGGCGTAACGGGTATTACTGTATGACCATTTTCCTTGTATAAATGAAGTGACCCGCGCGCATGGTATAGAAGTACATGCCTCTCGCCAGTTCACCGCAGTTTACTTCACATTCATATTTGCCCGCCGCCTTCACCTCATTAACCAGCGTTCTCACGGGTCTGCCCTGTACATCATAAAGCACCATCTGCACCAGCCCCGCTACCGGAATACTGTATGCAATTTTCGCCGTGCGGTTGGCCGGATTCGGATAATTCTGTCCGAGGAGATAGGAATAGGCCAGCGTTGAATCCGGCGGGTCGATGGCGATGCCGTTCTGCTGTCCCAAAGGTGCGCCTGTTGAACCCGTAGACGTGCTGAATATCGGGTCAACCCAGTAATTCGCCGAACGATAAAGCTGATTCGGGAATGCGGGCGATGACGTGTATTTATAAGTACCCTGACCGGTTCCCGGATCGGTACCGCTGGCGCCATTTGTGCCGTCTGCCGGCGCTGTAAGCGGGCCATTGGTTTCAGAATGATTCAGGAAATAGTCGTTGTCTTCCACATAATTTCCAAGGCTGCTGAAATACGCAGCGGTGTAGGTTGTGTTGGCTGTGATCGCAACAGGTGTGGCAAATGACACGACCTGCCATCCCGTGGCGGTCTCTCCGGTAAACGTTGCCTGTGCGAGCCGCGTACCATTGGAAGAATACAATTCTCCGATATGGGTTCCCGTATTGCCAGTGGTCTTATAAAACCTCACGCCTGTGATGTATCCTGCCAGGCTGCTCTTGAATTTCAATCCCACTTCATGTCCGACCGTGGCCATATGATCGTTGTCCGTAACTGCCGTGGGTATCTGCGTGGTGAATACGGTGGATGCGGATACAGCCGGATTTACGGTTATGGTTACCTGTGAAGTGCTAACACCGCCATTGACCGAAAGCTGGAATATGTACGTACCCTGAATCAATCCCGTAACCGTCGTTGAAACAGAGGCCGGTGAAAGGATCGAAGAAGTATTCGGTCCTGAAACCTGGCTCCAGGCATAGTCAGTAACCGTACCGGTAGATCCGCTGCCGTCGAGCGTAACGCTGGATGTGGGCAGGGTGATGGTTTGATTCGTTCCTGCATTCGCAACCGGTGGCGGCGCAGGGTTTACGGTTATAGTTACCTGTGAGGTGCTCGCACCCGAGTTGAGGGAAAGCTGGAATACATAAGTGCCCTGGGTCAGTCCGGTCACCGTGGTGGACACAGCATTCGGTGTCGTGATCGTCGGTGTGCCCGGACCGGAAACCTGGCTCCAGGTATAGTCAGTAATTGTACCTGTCGATCCGCTCCCGTTTAAAGTGACCGAAGACGTGGGCAGGGTGATGGTCTGGTTAGATCCTGCATTGGCTACGGGCGGTGGAGCCGGATTTACGGTTATAGTTACCTGTGAGGTGCTCGCGCCGGAATTCAGGGAAAGCTGGAATACATAAGTGCCCTGGGTCAGTCCGGTCACTGTGGTGGACACCGCGTTCGGTGTAGTGATCGTCGGCGTACCCGGACCTGAAACCTGGCTCCAGGTATAGTCAGTAATTGTACCTGTCGACCCGCTCCCGTTTAAAGTGACCGAAGACGTGGGCAGGGTGATGGTCTGATTCGTGCCTGCATTCGCAGTGGGCGGCGGCGCAGGATTTACGGTTATGGTTACCTGTGAGGTGCTCGCACCGGAATTCAGGGAAAGCTGGAAAACATAAATGCCCTGGATCAGTCCGGTCACTGTGGTGGACACTGCGTTCGGTGTAGTGATCGTCGGCGTATTCGGACCTGAAACCTGGCTCCAGGTATAGTCAGTAATTGAACCTGTCGACCCACTCCCGTTTAAAGTGACCGAAGACGTGGGCAGGGTGATGGTCTGATTCGTTCCTGCATTCGCAGTGGGCGGTGGCGCCGGATTTACGGTTATGGTTACCTGTGAGGTGCTCGCGCCGGCATTCAGGGAAAGCTGGAAAACATAAGTTCCCTGAATCAAACCGGTCACCGTGGTGGATACAGCATTCGGCGTAGTAATGGATGGTACATTTGGTCCGGATACCAGCGTCCACGCATAACTGGTTATTGTACCCGTAGATCCGTTGCCATTTAAAGTTACAGACGAAGCAGGCAGCGTAATGGTCTGGTTAGATCCTGCATTGGCTACGGGCGGTGGCGCCGGATTTACGGTTATGGTTACCTGTGAGGTGCTCGCACCGGAATTCAGGGAAAGCTGGAAAACATAAGTACCCTGAATCAAACCGGTCACGGTAGTAGAAACAGCATTGGGTGATGTGATGGTCGGCGTATTCGGCCCTGACACACGTGTCCAGCTGTAACTCGTAATCGTACCGGTAGATCCGTTGCCATTTAATGTAACGGATGACGTGGGTAGCGTGATGGTCTGGTTCGATCCTGCATTCGCGACCGGGGGAGTACTGGCTGTACTGAAGATTACATCCACCCAGTAATTTGCCGAACGATACAGTTGATTCGGATAGGCTGGCGCAGATGTGTATTTATAAGTTCCCTGGCCCGTACCCGGATCGGTGCCGGTACCGCCGTTGGTGCCATCGGCCGGCGCTGTCAGGTTCCCGTTAGTAACTGATTTCCCCAGGAAGTAATCATTTTCTTCTGTATAGTAACCGAGGCTGCTGAAATACGCTGCTGTATAGGTTGTATTGGCCGTGATGGCGACGGGTGAACTGAAAAGGACAGACTGCCATCCTGTAGCCGTTTCATTGGTGAACGTAGCCTGGGCCAGCCTGGTACCTGTAGAAGAATACAGTTCTCCGATATGCGTACCGGTATTACCGGAAGTCTTATAGAACCTGATTCCCGTAATATTGCCGGCAACCGTACTCTTGAATTTTACGCCCACTTCATGGCCCACGGTTGGCATGTTATCATTATCCGTTGTCGCTACCGGAACCTGATTGGTAAAGATATTGGCACTGGACCCGCCTGAAGCATTCACGGTGATGGTTACCTGCGAAGTACTGGCTCCGCTGTTCAGCGAAAGCTGAAAGACATATGTTCCCGCAATGAGTCCCGTAACATTCGTTGTTACGGCGGCAGGTGTGACAATCGTCGGATTATTAGGACCGGATATTTTTGTCCAGGCATAGCTGGTAATGGTTCCTGTTGAAGCGCTGCCGTCAAGCGTTACAGATGAGGTCGGCAGGGTGATGGTCTGATTGGAACCGGCATTCGCGACCGGAGCCGTAGATCCGTTGGTAAATACAACGTCTACCCAATAATTTGGTTTGTTGCCCGCGTAACTCGTAGGGAAAGCCGCCGTGGCTGTGTATTTATACATGCCATTGTTGCCATCGGTTCCATCTGCCAATGCAGTAAGCGGACTATTGACAAGGGCCGTCGTGAAGAAATTAGCCGTGCCGTTATAGTTTCCGGAAGCACTGAAATAAGCGGCTACATAAGTTGTGTTTGCTGTTATGTTCACAGGGCTGCTGAAGGTAACGGTCTGCCAGCCACTTGCGGTTTCATTGGTGAAAGTGGCCTGTGCGAGTCTTGTGCCGGTGGATGAATAGAGCTCTCCGATATGGGTGCCGGTGTTGCCGGCAGACTTATAAAACCGCACACCGGTTATCTGCCCGTTGCTGCTGGATCTGAATTTCACGCCAAGTTCCAGAGCCTGTCCATCATTGCTGGTTCCTGCAGACGGCGTCTGGGTGGTGAAAATATTACAGGGACAACCCGCAACAGCTACCGTGATCGTAACCACATTGGATCCGGAACTTCCCGTTGCTTCCATATTTCCGGAATCATCATATGCCCGGCTTTTAATGGTGTAATTTCCGGGAGCCGGTGCCGTCCATGCAAAGGACCAGCTGCCTGTTCCTGTTGCCACCTGCCAGGTGGTTCCTCCGTCGGTCGATACTTCAACACCTCCTACGGCACCAGCAGCATCCGATGCTGTTCCGGTAATATTGATGGCCGAGTTAACCGGAATGCTGGCTCCGTTGGCCGGAGCAGTGATTACTGAAGTGGGAGCTGTGAAGTCAGTCGATGCTGTTGCCGCAACGAGATCGGACTGCTTTGATCCGGGTTGTACGCCCATATCAGCAAACAGATTCAGCGTGGCCTGTTGCATATCCCGGCTTACGGCGTTGCCGGTACCTCCGAAATGCTGATTGTCCAGTCCCCACATCCACTGAACCGTACCCGCACCAAAAACAAGCGCACCGCCCGTACCATTATTCCGGTAGAGCGAAAGTTTGTGAATCTTACCCGGGTTCACCGAAGTGCTGGACATTGTTATCCTTCCGCGCGGATAGGTGGATTGAAATTGTTCATAGTCGTACTCATAGCCAAGCGATCCGGGTGCCAGCGAAGCGGTCTGTCCGCTGGTTAGAGTGGCTACACTGGTATTTCTCCAGAACCTTAAATTTTTATATGCGAAGGGAACGGTGATCGGCGCAGGTGCGTGCTCATCCCAGCTGATCTGCCCTGTTAATGCATTTTCCGGCAGCGGTGCATCATAAGCCGCACCCATTCTCCAAAGGCCCGTCCATACTGTCGGATTCGGATCACATTTACTGCCGCAGCTTGCTTCGCCGAGACTGCCATCCGCCATTGTCCCTTCCTTATAACAAACCATGATACGGTTCGGCTTGCCACTCGCATCGTTCTCCCATCTTGTCTTCCAGTAGTTTTCATTGCCCGTAAAAAAGGCGAGGTTCACACCGGCAGCTCGGGCAGTTTCAATATTGTCCCTCATTTCCTTGGACCAGTATTCATCATGACCATGGGCAACATAAATTTTGTGATTGAGGACCAGACTTCCTGACCGGGCCAGGTCGGTGTTGGTAAAATAGGTAACGTCATATCCGTTTCTTTCCAGCCAGCGGATCATCGGATAAGAATCGTTCATATACCAGTCGGATCCGCGTCCGTCTGTAAGAAAGGCTGCATTGTACACAAAGAAGGGACGGTTGTAACTCACCTTGACGGCGTGGCCCTGAGGGAAGCTGGTTGTACCCGCATATAGATAGTTGCCTCCATAACCATTATAGGCCTGCCAGGTAGCGTCAGGGGCCTGCACGAGAATATCAGAATGACTTGCATCATCCCGTACTATAAAAACAATATTATTAATGTTGCCGCCTGCATCCTGCAGTTTCACAATATAAAATCCGGATACTGCATTGGAGGGAACAGCCCAGCTCGTTGTCTCTGACCAGTTGCTGCAGTCCAGCAGACCTGTGGAAGGATCAGAAACTCCCTGAGGTTGTTTAACACCGGTAAAAGTTCCGAGATCAGCTTTAAGCCTTGCACCCATTCCGCCATAATAACCCAGCCTGTAGATCTTCACCGTAAAGGATACGCCATTCTGTGCGTCTATTTTGAAGTGAACCGTAGTTCCTTTATTTACGCTGATGTCCGTCGTATATCCGTTAAGGTTTGGATTCCTGAAATCACTGGAACTGTTTACACCCCATTCTGAAATCGGGTTTCCGGGTAAAAGGTTTTCCGTGACGATTGCGTTTTGGGCAATAGAATACAAACAGACAGTGAGACTGAATACCAATAAAGAACAGATTCTCTTTATTGCGGAGAAAGAAGGATTAAGGGTAGTAGGCATAGTTAGGGCATAAGGTTCAGTGCGTTCGAATTAAAAGATCGCTGGAAATTTCTCAGGAACTGGAAAAAAACCGGACTGGATTTATATCAGAAAGCAATCGGAGCTGGCCTGTAAACTATGACGGATTCGTTTACCAATGGCGCTGTAAAATAGTCACAAATATTTACTAAGGGAAAAATACGGTCAAGAATGTTAATAAATACTTTTAAGCTTTACTTATCAATTAGTTATAAAGTATAACTCACCAACATTTTCACGTATTTATACTCGAAACGAAGCCTGTTTCCCGCTGTTGGCCGTTGCCTGAATAAGTGCCCGGAACAGGAATCGAACCTGCACATTGTTGCCAATACCAGATTTTGAGTCTGACGCGTCTACCAGTTCCGCCATCCGGGCCGTGGAGCGCGAAGATAAGGTGAAAAGATATTTAGTTCAATAAGCTGATTCATAAACTTTTAAACAGGAAAACAACGGCCGTCACGGAGCAGATGACCAAAAGCGTGGTATGGTGACTGTTGTTCCTCTGATTTAGCTTATATTTATAAGGCCCAAACCCCCTTTACCAATGCGCAAGACCCTTTTTGGACTTTTGCTCTGCGGAACCAGTTTGCTTGTCCAGCAGTTCTTCAACCACTATCATGGGCATCTTATTCCCTTTCCGCGGTTTTTTGCGATAACCAGTATTCTGCTGATCCCCCTGGGCATCATGTTTATTTTTTACGGCTGGCAGGATATCGAAAAAACGAAAAAGGAAAAACTGAAAAAAGCTGTCCGTGAGCTCCGCAACAGGGGAGAAAAAATCGTTGTGGAATATGAAAAATGCTCATTCGGATCAGAAGATTCGCCTGAAGAAATAAAGCCACCTGATTTCAGTTCAGGAATGGATGAATCCCTTAGGGGCCTTCCGGCGAAAACAGAAATCCGGAAATCCATGGTCATATACCACTACAACAACGGATCAAGAATAGAAAATTTCCCCAGTCCTGTTTTTCCCATTGATTCAGATTTGCTCCAGAAACATATCATTAAAAAGGACCTGATCCTTTACCTGGACCGCAAGGACCATTCGAAGTTTTTTTTCGATCTTCACGATGAAGATCTCGCCGAGATGGATAATGAGTACCCATCCTGAGACGAAAAAAAAATGCCATTTACACCTGATATCATCGAAAAAATGTTACTGGCTATCCTGGTAGGCGGCGCCATCGGTGCAGAACGGGAGTATCATAGTAAATCCGCCGGATTTAAAACGCTTACCCTGATCTGCCTGGGGTCTGCACTGTTCACTGTTTTTTCCACGCTGATAGGCTCTGGCAACAACCCCGATCGCATCGCTTCCAATATTGCCACGGGTATCGGTTTCGTGGGCGCCGGCGTTATTTTTAAAGGAGATTTCGGCGTCAATGGAATTACCACGGCGGCGATGATCTGGGTGACGGCTGCTCTGGGAATGGGAATCGGCGGAGGTTACGAATGGATTTCTGTGCTTGGTTGTATCATCATCCTGACCGTTTTATTCCTGTTCAGCAAGTTTGAGATCTGGATAGACCGGGTCAACCAGTTGCGCAATTACCGGATCAGCTGTGATTTTAAACAGGACACCATGCAGCGTTTCGAGAAGAATTTTGAACGTCATCATCTGCGGTTTCAAAGAGGCCGGGAAATTAAAGATGGTCATAAGATTTGGGGAGAATGGTTCGTGCGAGGTTCACTGAAAAATCATCAGGCATTCATTACCGAAACCCTGAATGATCCGGAGGTTACCCGCTTTGAATACTGATCTCTGCATTCTGAAATCTCCAGTATGATTTATCGCAGGGCGCTGCCGGAAGACGAAAAAGATTTACAATTACTGGGTCTTATATCCTACGGGCAGTTAAAGCCTTTCCTCTCTGATTTCAACTGGGAAAAAATGAAAGCCGTGTTGCTGTCTGAAAAAACATTCCCGGAAATGCTTCGCACTTCTTTTGGATTTGTCGCCGCAGAAGAAAGCCGCCTGTTGGGAATGGCATTTCTCGTTCCCAGTGGCAAACCCACCGGTATATACTCTGCTGAAACCAGCATCATCCGTATGGTAGGTGTGGATCCTGCGGTCACGGGCCGCGGTATTGCGCAACAACTGACCCGGAATTGTATCGGGATGGCCCAACAGCAGGGTGAAAAAAAAATCAGTTTGCATTCTGCCGAGATCATGTATGCCGCCCGGCATATTTATGAAAAATGCGGATTCAAAAAAATCCGCCTGCTGGATGAACATTACGGCCTTGCTTACTGGCTTTATGAGATGAAGCTGGAAGGATAATTTTAAATTCAGAACGCGGTGGTCCTTCCGCCGTCTACGGGAATACTGGTTCCATTAATATAGGCGGCGGCCGGTGATGCCAGAAATGCAATCAGCGCTGCGATCTCCTCAGGGCGGCCGAATCGTTTTGCCGGAATGGAATCCTTCAGTTCTTTACCGACAGTCTCCTCTCCTTTGCCCGATACACCGGCGATATGAGCGACCAGGTCAGAAAGTCTTTGCGTTTCTGTGAGCCCGGGCAGAACGTTGTTAACGGTGATATTGTATTGGGCAATTTCGTTGGCAAGGGATTTTGCCCAGGCCGCTACGGCCAGTCGGATCGTATTGGAAACCCCCAGATTCGGAAGCGGTGTTTTTACCGAAGTTGAGATAATGTTTATGATCCGCCCATACCCTGCTTTTTTCATCCCCGGCACCAGCGCCTGCACAATTAACTGGTTATTTACTACGTGTTGACGAAATGCCCGTTCGAAATCCTCCGTAACCGCATCCAGGACCGGTCCTGCTTTCGGGCCGCCTGAATTGTTGACGAGTATATCCACCGCTCGTCCGTTCGCCATCTCTGCGACGGTTAACCGCAGCCGGTCCGTATCAAAAAAATCCACAGCCTTCCCTTCATGGCTGTTGCCATCCTGCCGTGAAAGACTTTCCACGGCTTCCCGGAGTCTCCCCTCGTTACGCGCCAGCAGGATACAGGAAGCCCCATTGAGCGCCAGCTCCCGCGCAGCTGCCAGGCCGATGCCCTGTGAAGCCCCGCATACCAAAGCAGTTTTTCCCTTTAGAGAAATGTTCATGGAGACAAAGTTAACCTGCCGTCTGTATTATCTGTTTTTCCACTCCCGGAAAATATTTGTCCATTCACTTCTTTGTTTTATCTTTGATATCATTTTAATATCATTTTAAATATAGACCATGGAAAAGATCAATAAACCCGTTTCCGGATTTGCCATCCTGCTGCTGAATCTTGTCCTGTTGATATTGGCTGCGTATTTTTTTGTCAACGGATCGCAACAGGTCTCCGGATCTACCATCCTGGGCATCCTCTGCATGCTGGCCTTTGTTTTCTTCATGAAAGGACTGATGATTGTCAATCCCAACCAGGCGCGGGTGCTTACTTTTTTTGGAAAATATGTGGGCACCGTAAAAGCGAATGGTCTTTTGTGGGTCAACCCGCTCTACAAATCCTACAGGATTTCCCTGCGATCCCAAAACCTCGAAGGCACTCCGCTGAAGGTAAACGACAAGATGGGTAACCCGATAGAAATTGCTGCGGTAATTGTCTGGCAGGTGAGCGACACTTACAGGGCCGCATTTGAAGTCGCCGATTATTATCAGTATGTCAAAGTGCAAAGCGAAGCCGCTGTACGACACCTGGCCACTTCATGCCCCTATGATCACATGGAAGATGAACACGCCGAAATCACACTTCGCGACGGAGGTGAACAGGTGAATGAACTCCTGGAAAAAGAATTGAATGAAAGACTGGCACCGGCGGGCATTATTATCAAGGAAGCCAGGATCAGTCACCTTGCTTATGCAGCGGAAATTGCCGGCGCCATGTTGCAGCGTCAGCAGGCCACGGCCATCGTTGCGGCCAGGTTTAAGATCGTCGAAGGTGCCGTAAGCATGGTGGAACTGGCCCTGCAGCAGCTGTCAGGAAAAGGAATTGTTCAGCTGGATGAAGAAAAGAAAGCGGCCATGGTTAGTAACCTCATGGTGGTACTTTGCGGTGAGAGATCGGCAACGCCTGTATTAAATACCGGAACGCTGTACCAATAATACCGGACTCATGGCGGAAAAGAAAACTTTTGTATTAAGGATCGACGAACAGGTTTACCGAGTCCTGGAGAAATGGGCGGCTGATGAATTCCGCAGTGTGAATGGCCAGATCGAGTGGATTTTGCAGACGCAGCTAAAATCAGCCGGAAGACTGAAAACTGATCTGCCTGCCGGTTCTTCAAAATCAAAAAAATAATCTTTCTGTTATCAGTCAAACGGTCAGCGCCCTGCGGCTTTTTTAATATCACGGACTTCGAGAATGTTTTTCTCAAATCCATGCGCTGCCACCCGGATCATCGCCTGACCGAGCTGGGCAAGGCTGCACACGGAATCCGGAGAAAATTTTTCAATCACCGGAATCAGCCATCCCATCCATTTGTAAAATCCAAGGGTATTTTTAGAGCCCGGGGTGGGTTTCATTATCCCCGGACGGAAAAGATATACATTTCTGAATCCCAGGCGCAGCAGTTCGTTTTCTGTCTTTCCCTTTACCCGCGCCCAATGGACATTTCCTTTTTCGGTTGAATCCGTATGGGCGCCGGAAACATAACAGAAAACCATCTGCGGATTCTGCGCAACCAGTGCCCGGGCAAACCCGATCGTCAGATCATAGGTTAGCTTTTCATACTGTTCTTTCTTCATTCCTACGGAAGAAACACCAAGGCAAAAAAAACAGGCCTGGTAGTCGCCTAATTTTCCAGCAAGGGGTGACAGATCAAAAAAATCAGGAAGAAGAATTTCCGAAAGTCGGGCACTCCCGTGCCCATAGGACTTCCTTGATACCAAGAGTATTTTTTCTATCCTGTCCGACGACAGGCACTCGGTCAATACACCCTCGCCCACCATGCCGGTGGCTCCGGTAATGATCGCCCTGATTTTCTGATCTTCCATGAGAAGAAGAATTATCGCTGGGAAAACCGTCGTCCGTAACGCCTTCCGCCCATGGCTCTGCCGATGGATGCTACAGGCGCCGTTGTCGCGGCGGCCAGCGGTTCCATCAAAGCTACATGGAAAGGATGATTGTTTTCCACCGGCACGGTCTGTCCGATGAATTTCTGGATATCCTTGAGATAGATTTTTTCTTCGAAATCACAAAATGAAATGGCCTTTCCCGAAGCACCTGCGCGTCCCGTCCTTCCGATCCGGTGAACATAGGTTTCCGGAATATTCGGTAACTCATAGTTGATCACCAGCGCCAGGTCATCGATATCAATTCCGCGCGCTGCTATATCTGTGGCTACCAGGATCTGTATACGTCCGTTCTTGAATCCCTGTAATGATTTTTCCCTGGCCGGCTGGGTCTTGTCGCCGTGAATGGCAGTGGCGTGAAAACCGGCTTTGTTCAAATCTCTCGCTACGCGGTCTGCTCCGTGCTTTGTACGGGTAAATACCAGTACGCTTTCCTTCGTGGAATTTTTGATCAGATGATGCAGCAGCGATCTCTTTTCAGATTTGTTTACATAATAAAGTTTCTGATCCACTTTTTCTGCCGTGGACTGTTCAGGTGTAACTTTTATCTCTACAGGATTCGTAAGCAAAATCTGCACGAGCGACTGGATAGCAGGCGGCATGGTGGCCGAAAAGAAAAGCGTCTGCCTTTGCCGGGGCAAACGGGCAATGATTCTTTTTACTTCCTGTACAAAGCCCATGTCCAGCATACGGTCCGCTTCATCGAGCACGAAGTATTCGATAGCGTTCAATACGATGAGGTGTTGATTCATCAGGTCCATCAGGCGGCCTGGTGTAGCCACGATGAAATCCGCTCCTTTTCTCAGTTCGGAAACCTGCCGGTGTTGTGAAACCCCGCCGAAGATAACGACTGAACGAAGGTTTAGAAACCTGCCGTAGTTTTCGATTGACTCGTGGATCTGGGTAGCCAGCTCCCTGGTTGGTGTAAGGATCAGCGTTTTCAAGGGGTGTCCTTTGACGGAATCCGCGCGCTTTTGTTCGTGCATTCTTTGAAGGAGCGGCAACACGAAAGACGCTGTCTTGCCGGTGCCTGTCTGGGCACAGCCTAAAATATCACGCCCAGCGAGGACATGGGGAATGGCTTGTTCCTGAATAGGGGTTGGTTGGGTGTAGCCTTCATGGGCCACAGCTTTTTGCAGGGGCTCAATAAGGCCCAGTTGTGAAAATGACAATTTGTGAAATATTAAATGATAAATCGGTAAGGCTACCACTGGTGAGAGGGTACTTACCCGCCTTACGTTATACTGATCTGGGGAAACCCTGCAGCCGGAGAGCTGAAGACATCGCAGGATAAGTCATAACATACAGAACAGCAAAGATAGTGAATTTTTCGACATTTGCATAAAGCTTCCTTTTCCCATCCTTCGCAGGTTGTTTACCGTTATCTCTATTATTATGAAACATAATGTTCATCAGGCCCTGGGTTTTTTCCTGCTCTTTCTTGTTTCAGAACCTGCTTCCGCATTTCAGTCCGGTCCCTCGCCCGTACTCTTGGTGCAGGGCGGAAAGATCCGCGGGATCCACCTGGATAAAACCGGCGTATCCTGTTATAAAAAAATTCCCTTTGCGGCCCCTCCCCTCGGTCCGTTGCGGTGGAAACCGCCGCAGCCTGTTATCCCCTGGGAGGGTGTACTGGATTGCACGTCATTCGGACCAAGCCCCATGCAGGCAAAGCCGTCTTCTTTTTTCATGATCGGTCCCGAGTTTGTTGTTCCGGTTAAACCACTCAGTGAAGACTGTCTATACCTGAATGTCTGGACCGGTGCAAAAAACCCGGGAGAGAAGAGGCCCGTCCTGGTGTGGATTTATGGTGGCGGATTTTTCTCTGGTGGAGCAGCGGCACCGGGCTACTCCGGTGAAGCCATGGCCGCCCGGGGTATCGTATTTGTCTCCTTCAACTACCGTTTGGGGGTTTTCGGATTCCTCTCACTGCCATCACTAACCGAAGAATCTCCGCATCATACGTCCGGCAACTATGCACTCATGGATCAGATCGCCGCCATCGAGTGGGTGAAAAAGAACATCGCGGCATTTGGCGGAGATCCTGACCGGATTACAATCGCCGGACAGTCTGCAGGATCTGCATCCGTGAATTGTCTCCTGGTTTCCCCTCTTGCGAAGGGACTTTTCCAGGCAGCAATCGGTGAGAGCGGTTCCCTTGTTCTCGAAAATCCGGTGCTTAGTATGCCTTCCCTTAAACAGGCGGAAAAAGCCGGCCTGCAATTCGCGGCAAAATGTGGAACAGCGGATCTCCGTCAATTGCGCTCCCTTCCGGCGGATTCGATCCAGCAACGTGCGGCAGGCTTCTTCTCTCCCATCGTGGATGGCTATACGATGCCTTTGTCAGTAGCCGAAGCATACCAACAGGGAAAGCAGGTCCACGTTCCCGTATTGCTCGGATGGAACGGAGATGAAGGACTTCTTCTGGGTGTCAGCAGCCGGGCGGCCTTTCTCCGCCAGGCCTCGGATTTCGGAGCTGACTCCTTACAATTCAGATCTCTTTTTCCTGCAAATACTGACTCTGAATCATTGAATTCACAGATCCGCCTGGCAGTGGACAAGACCATCGGGCTTTCCATGTACCGGTGGGCCGTTACACAAAACAAAAGCGGCCGCCCGAAAACATTTCTTTACCAGTTTAACAGGAAGCCACCTGCAGAGGGACAGAAAAAAAGATTTGGCGCTTATCATACCGCCGAGATCGGTTATGCATTGCACAACCTGGACAGCATCGCCCGCAAATGGGAACCGTCAGACCGACGGCTTGAAAAAGAAATCTCGGCATACTGGATCCGGTTTGTAAAAACAGGAGATCCTAACGGGATGGATCTTCCGGTTTGGAAACCCTTTACCGACCAGGATCCCCAATGCATGATTTTTGAGGAATCGTCCATACCCGCAAGACTGCCCGGCAAAGAGGCCCTGGATTTTCTTTATTCACATTATCCGGGCAGGCCATGAAGGCATAAGTTTTTTAACCTGCTGATGTGCTCTTGACTGAATCCGGTATCTTTCCGGTGAATTCGTGATATTGTACTTATTTTTTAATTCAACGAACGTGCCGGTACGACAGACCCTGTCATCCGGATCATATGAAATGCATGCGGTGGTTTAGACTCTTTTTTTTCTCCCTCATTCTGGCGCTTCCTTTTCATTCCACCGCACAGCGTGTGCCATGGAAAGACGTCCCCGTCGACAGCCTGACAGATCTTACGGACGTCATCAACAAGATTTTTAAAAAGAATACAAAGGAGAAGGAACAGGAAAGAAAAAAGAACCGGGTGCAGGTGAGTGTTTTCCCTGCAATAGGATACACCCTGCAGACGGGGTTCGCCGTCGTGGTCAGCGCCAATGCCCTTTTTTATTCGCGGAACCCAAAGGACTCCAACCGTTTGCCAACGAGCATCAACGGGAGCATCTCTTATTCCCAAAATAACCAGATCATCGCCCCGTTTCAGGCTTATATCTACCTGAACAATAACAAGACGATCCTCATTTCCGACTTCCGCTTTCTCAAATATCCATCCTATACATACGGACTGGGTATGTCAAGCAGTCCTGAAGATGCTACCCTGCTCGACTACAAATACCTGAAGTTGCATCAGTATGTGGCTTTTGAAGTCCATCCTCACATCTTTGTAGGCGGAGGATATTTAATGGACTATTACTGGGACCTGCGGCAGGTGAATGAAATTCCCGGACACCCCACCGACTTTCAGTTGTACGGTGATTCAGGAAGGTCCTTTTCTTCCGGCGTGGCTGCTTCTTTTATCTATGATACGAGAGATAATCCCATCAATGCCTATAAGGGAATGTATGTCAATGTTCTCCTTTCCCCTCGGTTTAAAGCCCTCGGATCGGATGCGAGCTGGACTTCCCTGCTGGTCGACATCAGGAAATATGTACGCTTCCCCGCAAGCTCTCCCAATATACTGGCTTTCTGGAGTTACAACTGGCTTACTCTTTCCGGTACGCCTCCCTATATGATGCTGCCGAGTACTGCCTGGGACAGAAATTTCAACACGGGCCGCGGCTATATCCAGGGAAGGTTTAAGAGCAACAATATGATCGACCTGGAAATGGAATACCGCGTACAACTCACGCGTAACGGACTTTTCGGCGCCGTGGCATTTTGTAATTTTGAAAATTTCTCTAATATAAATACCTGGGTTTTCCCCGAGTTTGCTCCCGCCGGGGGAATCGGACTGCGCATCAAACTGAATAAATTTTCCCGCACGAATATCGCCATCGACTACGGCTGGGGAAGACAGGGATCCCATGGCTTTTTCATAAACCTTGGTGAAGCCTGGTAACAATCGATGTGCTGAAATTACTCTGTTCGAATCTGACCTGCCCTTTTCCAATTCAGGTTATGAACATCTTTACTTATCATTTACCTCTCAGGATCTGATCGATGGCAGATAGATCAGTGGAACTTATTTCCAGATTATCGAGACAATGGATAGAGTCGAGCAGCTGGCTCGTCTTGCTCACACCGATAAGCACCGAAGTAACAATTTCATGGCGTAGTACCCAGGCCAGCGCGAGCTGGGCCAGGGTCTGTCCGCGGCGTTGGGCGATTTCATTCAACTTAACTGCTTTCGCAATTTTTTCCGGCGTGATGGCGTCTTCCTCAATGGCGCCGTTTCCGCGATGACTCGCGGCCCGGGAATCAGCGGGGACTCCTTTCAGGTATTTGTCAGATAAAAGACCCTGGGCCAGCGGACTGAAACAAATGCAGCCAACACCTTCTTTTGTAAGCGTATCCAATAGCCCGTCCTCGATCCACCTGTCGAACATGGAATATTTTGGCTGATGAATCAGGCAGGGCGTCCCGAGCTTGTTCAGGATGCCTGCGGCCTTTGCTGTCTGCTCCGCACTATAGCTCGAGATACCAACATAAAGTGCCTTCCCCTGCCTCACTACATGATCCAGTGCCATCATGCTTTCTTCCATGGGTGTCTCGGGATCAGGACGGTGGTGGTAAAAAATGTCAACATATTCAAGCCCCATTCTTTTCAGGCTTTGGTCAAGGCTCGCTATCAGGTATTTCCTGGAACCATAGTCACCGTAAGGGCCGGGCCACATGCCCCAGCCGGCTTTGCTGGAAATAATCAGTTCGTCGCGGTAAGGTTTGAAATCCTGTTTGAAGATTCTGCCGAAATTTTCTTCTGCGGAACCGTGGGGCGGACCATAATTGTTGGCCAGATCAAAATGCGTTATCCCTTTGTCAAATGCCAGCCGCAGGATATCCCTTGCGTTTTGCTGATTGTCGATGTCTCCGAAATTATGCCAGAGCCCAAGAGAGACAGCCGGCAGTTTCAGCCCGCTCCTGCCCGTTCTGCGATACAGCATACTGTTGTAACGATCCGCTGAAGATAAATATGACATAACCTTTTGATTGAAGGACAAAGATGGGCAGATCCGATCAAATAAAAATTCTACGGCCTGAAAAACTCTCGCGAAACTCCCTCGGTGTGCATCCTTTTTTCTTTTTGAAGATTCGGTTGAAGTTGGAAATATTATTAAACCCGCAATGATAAGCCACTTCTGCAATCGAATGGGTGGATTCGATCAATATGCGGCTGGCATGGCCAAGTCGGATTTCAGTGAGGCTGTCTATAAAAGTATTCCCCGTGCGCTGGCGGAAAAAACGACTGAAGGAAACATCCGACATGTTCGCCAGTTTGGAAACCTCGGAAAGTGATATGGTCTTATCGAAGTTCTTGTTCATGTAGTCGAGCGTCTTTTCAATCCGCCGGCTGTTATAGGTAAACTGTTCATTTGTAAATGCTGAATCCGAAAGGATCCTCAGGTTTCTGGATATTGAAAGATCGTGCAGGATGGAAATCAGTTCGAGAACGGAATCAAAGCCATGTTTCTGGTTCAATTCGGTAATCCTCGGGGAAAGCGACTGTATCGTCTCTTTTGGAAAAAGGATTCCCCGCGCCGATTTGTCGAACATATTTTTTATGAAACTGAGCTGGCTGCGGCGTAACAACTTTTCATCAAAAAGATCTTTGTGAAACTGGATCGTAATTTCATGGATCTCCTTTGACCTGCAATGATGGTTGAACCAGGCATGCTGAAGATTGGGGCCAATGAGAACGAGTTCCAGGTCATCGATCTCTTCCATATGATCTCCCACGACTCTTTTAGCTCCCCTGGCGCCCCTGATGAAATTCAGTTCAAACTCTTCATGATAGTGCAGGGGAAAATCAAATCCTGCCTTGACACGTGAAAAAAGGGTAAAGCAATCGTTCTGTGTAAGTGGTGTGATTTCTCTGAGAATGTTCTTTTTCATTGATGTCTGTCCGAAGGAGGCCGTTTGCCCAATGGCCTGTGTCGTTACTAAATGTAAAAAAAGTATTATTAAAATATCATTCCAATATACTGCTTTTTCTTATAGTCAGAAACAGATATGCCCTCCATACGACGGACAGTTGTTGCAAAGAATGATGTAAAATAGTATCACTAAAAGCTAATAAAGTATTTAATTAAGGGGGTTATGAAAAATAGCTTTGGTAAACGCTGCGATATGAAACCCGGACTCCTTGCCTTTATACTCCTGCTGTCTTTTGTCCGGCTATCCCTCCATGCACAGGAATGCGCCGATCCCATGGCGACTAAAGAAACCAAAGCACTCTTTAAAAATTTGTACAGCCTCACCGGCAAAACGATTTTTTTCGGTCACCAGGATGACCCCTGTTATGGTGTCGGCTGGAAATATATTCCCGGAAGAAGCGACGTAAAAGACGTCACCGGTCAGTATCCCGCACTGTACGGCTTCGATCTTGGCCGTATTGAACTTGGATGGCCGCACAATCTCGACTCAGTGCCTTTTGAAAAAACAAAACAGTTTATTGAGGAAGCTTACGCCCGTGGCGGCGTTATCACCCTGAGCTGGCATCTCAATAATCCGCTCACCGGCGGAACTGCATGGGATAACAAGCCGGGCGCGGCGGCGGCGGTACTCCCCGGCGGCTCAAAAAATGAGTTGTACATAACCTGGCTCGACCGGGTGGCTGCTTTCCTTTCTTCACTGAAAGGAAAACGGGGGGAAGATATTCCGGTCGTTCTGCGCCTTTTTCACGAGCTCAATGGAGCCTGGTTCTGGTGGGGTAAGGACCAGTGCACACCGGATGAAATGAAACAGTTGTGGAGATATACCGCCCGCTATCTGCAAAAAAATAAAAACCTGCATAACCTGTTGTACGCGTATAACACCGACAAGTTCAATGACCCGGCCGAATATATGGAAAGGTATCCGGGAGACGATGTCATAGACATTATGGGGTTTGATATCTACCAGGGAAATGCCCTGAAGGAGAATGCAGTGTTTATGAATTTTTTCAACAGAGATCTCAATATGCTGGACAGCATCGCTGTAAGCCGCCGGAAAATACCTGCCCTGACGGAATTTGGCTACAATACCATTCCCGATCCTTCCTGGTGGACAACAGTTTTTTTACCGGTTGTCGAATCCCACCGCATTGTATATGCACTGGCCTGGCGAAATGCCGGCGGCAAGCCTGGCGGGCAGGCCGAATATTATGTTCCCTATAAAAATTCTTCATCCTCCGCCGACTTCAACAAGATGATGCAAAGTGGAAAAATTTCACTTGAAGCCGGCATCTCATCCAAAAACATTTACCAATGACAAAATCAATCTTCCCAATCCTGGCCCTGGTGCTGTTATCTTCCGGCCGGCTGACTGCACAAAAGGAATTTTATGAGATCAGGGTCTATGAACTGAGATCCGCGGAACAAGTGGGATATATGGATCAGTTTCTGTCGCGGGCGCTGGTTCCGGCCCTGCACCGACAGGGAATTAACCAGGTGGGCGTCTTCAAACCGCTGGGCAACGACACCATGACCATGAAAAAGATCGTGATGATCGCGCCCTATCCATCACCGGACGCCTGGCTCAAAACGAAAAACAGCATAGAGAAAGATTCCGTTTTCATCAGCGCAGGCCTCCCATTTACAGATGCGGATACCAGCCACTGTCCTTACCAGCGGATGGAATCATCTTTAATGGAAGCCTTTCCTGACCAGCCGAAACTGATCCCTACTCCACTTCGCTCCAATCCGGACGCCGTATACGAACTCAGGAGCTATGAAAGTCCTACCGAAAAATTACACCGCCTGAAGGTCAGCATGTTTAACACAGGCGGAGAAATCAAACTGTTTAAGAGACTCGATTTTCAGGCGCTGTTTTATGCCGATGTGCTGAGCGGGAGCAGGATGCCCAACCTGGTGTATATGATTGCCTTCCCCAGTGTGGCGTCAAGGGAAGAACACTGGAAAGCCTTCGGATCCAGTCCTGAATGGAAAGCGCTGACCGCCGATCCTCATTGGGAAAATAATGTCTCCGTTTCCCATATCGACAGCTGGTTGTTGAAAAGGACACCCTATTCTGACCTTTAAGTAATCCGGTGTTGATGAAACTTTCCTGGATAGATATCAGTATTACGCTTTCGTACCTGGGTTCTATGCTCGTTATCGGATGGACGCTTCGAAAAAAAGCGCGGCTGAATAAAGAGAGCTACCTGATGGGCGGAAAAAAACTTCCCTGGTATTTACTTGGGCTCAGCGATGCATCCGATATGTTCGACATCAGCGGTACGATGTGGATGGTTACCCTTTGTTTTATCTATGGAATGAAGAGTATCTGGGTTCCCTGGCTCTGGCCTGTTTTCAACCAGGTTTTCCTAATGATGTATCTCTCAAAATGGCTGCGCCGTTCAAATGCCACCACGGGAGCGGAATGGCTGGCCACCCGGTTCGGTTCCGGCAGAAAAGCACAGGCATCGCATATCAGTGTGGTCGTGTTTGCACTTCTGGGATGCTTCGGATTTATGGCCTATGGTTTTGTCGGCCTGGGAAAGTTTATGGAGATTTTTATCCCCTGGAGTTCCGTACAGCATCTTGTTCCCTTTCACGTATCGCCGGAATACGTTCCCCATGTATATGGCATTGTGTTTACCCTCTTCGCCACTTTCTACTCCGTCATTGGCGGAATGCACAGCATTGTCCTGGGCGACCTGATAAAATACATTATCCTCACGCTTGGATGTATTGCGGTGGCCATCATCGCGGTATTGCAGCTCCGGGGTCATGCCCTCCCTGTACCCGAAGGATGGAAGACTCCTTTTTTCCATCGCGAACTGGGGATCGACTGGTCCGGGATCCTGAGAGATGCCAACAAAAAAATCGCAGAGGACGGATTTAGCCCCTTCGGATTTTTTTTCATGATGATGCTTTTCAAAGGCATTTTTGCCAGCCTTGCCGGTCCTGCCCCTGACTAT
>Ga0207691_10000015_pt1 | contig 142014 bp, 142 predicted proteins | sample KBSM13metaG_FD_184327 | JGI IMG/M metagenome (GOLD analysis project Ga0207691, IMG submission 184327) | Miscanthus rhizosphere microbial communities from Kellogg Biological Station, Michigan, USA - KBS M1-3 metaG (SPAdes) (version 2) | ecosystem: Host-associated > Plants > Roots > Rhizosphere...
CTGATCTCCCCCAAGAGTTCACATCGACGGGGAGGTTTGGCACCTCGATGTCGACTCATCGCATCCTGGGGCTGAAGCTGGTCCCAAGGGTTGGGCTGTTCGCCCATTAAAGCGGTACGAGAGTTGGGTTCAGAACGTCGTGAGACAGTTCGGTCCCTATCTGTTGTGGGCGGAGGAGATTTGAGAGGGGCTTTCACTAGTACGAGAGGACTGTGAAGGACGGACCGCTAGTGTGCCGGTTGTCGCGCCAGCGGCAGTGCCGGGTAGCTATGTCCGGTAGGGATAATCGCTGAAAGCATCTAAGCGAGAAGCCTGCCTCAAGATGAGATCTCCCGGGGCGTAAGCCCCCTAAAGACCACTCGTAGACTACGAGTTTGATAGGCTGGGTGTGGAAGGGCCGTAAGGTCCGTAGCTAACCAGTACTAATCGGTCGTGCGGCTTAACATTACATTACATTGCTTCTGACAGACATGGTCTTTGTGCGAAGCGCGAGTGCTGAGTAGCGAGTTTTGAGTGCTGAGTTTTCAGCCTCAAGATTACTCAGGACCAAGCACTGAACACTCAAGACTATTCAAAGATTCCCGGTGGTCATGCCGGAGGGGTTCCACCCGTTCCCATCCCGAACACGGAAGTTAAGCCCTCCTAGGCCGATGATACTGCTGCCGTGAGGCAGTGGGAAAGTAGGACGCTGCCGGGATAAAAAAAGGCCCGCTGGTCGAAAGATCAGCGGGCTTTTTATTGACAGCGTCCTGGGAAAGTCGGTGGAGGGTGGTCAGCCGACAATATCGATACTGTAATCAATACCTGGCCCTGCAAGCTGTCGAGGTTTGGACCACTGCTGCGTTTCGTTGTGCCGGCGTCCATCTAATCTTCTTCTCGGCCCGCAAGTAGGAGAACGCGACATGAACCACATTCCTAAACTCCTCCTTGCGGTTCTCGCCTGTGCCATCGTCCTTTTCACCGGTGTATCAATCATAGTCTGGTTCCTCGGCTCACCATCCAAGGGCAAGACACTCGCCCAAGCCGCGGGTATTCCACGTCCAGCCGTCATTGCTCACCGTGGTGCCTCCTATCTGGCCCCGGAAGAGACCCGTGCCGCCTATCTAATGGCTAGAGAACTTGGCGTGGACTACCTGGAATTTGATGTGCAGCGCACCAAAGACGATGTCCTGATCGCGCTTCACGATGATTCGCTCTCACGCACGTCGAATGTCGCCCAGGTTTTTCCCGCTCGTGAGAAGGATATGGTAGATACCTTCACCTTCGCGGAGTTGCAGCAATTGGACGTCGGAGAATGGTTTAATCAGCGATTTCCCGAGCGCGCCCGCAAAACATTTGCGGGGCTTCGCATTCTTCGGTTTGAGGACATCGTAGAAATAGCCGAAGGTGCATCGAATGAAATTGGTCTATTTATCGAGCTGAAAAGCGCGCATCGGTTTCCCGGCATTGAACAGCAATTAGTTGAAGGGTTACGGAAGCACGGCTGGATCGATCGTCCCAGGACGTCTGGTCACACCGCTCTCATTTTTCAGTCGTTTGAACCGGAGAGTTTGGAGCGATTGAAACTATTGGCGCCGGATATGCCACGTCTCCTTCTTGTGGACGACGTGCTGATGGACAAACTCGGTTGGGACGGGGTCCTGAAAACCGCTACCGAAGCTGCTATGGGCATTGGGACCTGGGGGTATCAATGGGCATCGGGATCCGAGTGGTCACAGAAGGTGAGGTCGCGTTATATGACGACCTGGCCTTGGTACACGGGTGAAGCGCATCGGGCGGGCCTCTTCGTTTATCCATGGACGATTGATGATTGGTGGGAAATGTTGATGGTCACCATGGCCGGAGCGGATGGAATCTTTACGAATCGAAGCGAGCTCGCTCTGAAGGTGTATGGGAGAGCAGTACCAACGTCGGATTTTGAATCTCTATGGCGGCAGATCGGGTATTGAATTGGTATGTCTCGGTCCTCTAGCGGACATATTGATCTCGGTTTAATGGAAGCGCCCTGGTTTGTAAAACCTTGTCGTAAGTGTCACACCCATTCCATCCCGAACACGGAAGTTAAGCCCGCCAAGATCGATGATACTGCTGCCTGAGGTAGTGGGAAAGTAGGACGCTGCGGGATAAAAAAGGCCCGCTGGTCGAAAGATCAGCGGGCCTTTTCTTTTCCAGGACAGCGTGGGCAAAAACGTTGGTGTGGTCTTATCCGCTGCCTTCAATCAGGATAGATCTATAAATAGTCAGTGGTACGCGCAAGCGAGGAGAGGTTTGCAATCTTTGACTGAAGAATTGCCCATTGCCATGGCGCTAGGATATGTGAGACGGCTACTGAGGCCTGGAAACGCTCTGCGGCAGGGCGCTTCGGACCTTTCCCTTCTCAGCTTGGTGTTCCTCGATCAGTTTATAGGCGACGTAGTATTTATAAATATTGGCCACATAAGTGACCGTTTGCTCGCCGATCCGTCGCGCGGCAATGACTTCGACGTTGTTAAACCAGACATTCGGATCAAGTCCACGTTGCTTAGCTTCCTTCCTCAGTTTCTGAACACGGCCTGGCCCGGCGTTGTAAGCGGCAAACGAAAAGAGAATTTTGTCGCGCGTAGTCATCGGGTCACTTTCGAAAAACCGATCCCGGAGGAATCGCATGTACTTGATGCCGGCATGGATGTTCGGTTCAAGCAGTGTCACATCGCCGGTCTTCATCTCTTTGCCCGTCGCAGGCATCAGTTGCATAACCCCGATTGCGCCGACACTGCTTCGAGCATTCTGATCGAGCAGAGACTCCTGGTAGCCCTGGGCGACCATCAAGAGATAGTCCATATCGTACTGGGCACCGTATTTGCGGAAGAACTCGACCGTCTTTTCGAATTTCTTGATCTCTCGGGCCGATGTGGCCTGTTTTACGACTCGCGGATTACCATCACCGCCATACTTTTTGATCAACTCATTGCCGAACGCAGATTTCCCGCCGTGCTGTTTGGCAAATTCGGCAATCTCCGCTTTCAATTTCGGGCTGTTCTTTCGGATCATCCAGGCCAAGTCGCCTCCCGCGTGGATAACGATGCCTCCGTGCGGTTTGAGCTTTTTGAAGACCTTCGACCAGAGGAGCGCTTGATAGCGATCCACCACGATAATATCTACGAGCCCGGCATTGACCATCTCCAACAGGTCGTCGTCCTGCAGATCCTCCGGTGCGGCCTTGAGCACCACCGGCGGTTTCTGTTCCTGAATGAAACGTTCGTTCAGGCGCTCCAGATGTGTCCAGTAGCTTGATGACTTCCGGACGAACACTTCTTTGCCTGAGAGATCGTCGATGGAGGACAGTTCGGGCGACGCAGGTCCCGTCACGGCGATTTCTCTGACTCCGTGGAAAAATGGCGCGCCGAAATCCACCTGTTCGAGCCGTTCCGGTGTGACGGTCAGGATGCCTGCCGCGATGTCGCCGCGTCCCTCCAGAAGCCCCGGGATCAACTGGTCGCGCGCTGTCGGGATAAAGACCACATGGATAAGGATGTGCTTGCCCTGAGCCTTGTAATGATTATTGATCTCTTGCTGGAAGGCCTTGAGGAGTTCATATTCTGCGCCGGTTTGTCTGGCGCCATTGAGCCAGTAGGAGGTGCGGGATGGTGCCACAAGCGCGCGAATAACGCGACGTTGGATCATCCCGCCGAAGTCTCCGGTCCACAACTTGAGGACGGAGGCATCCTGGAGCAGTTCGTTCTCGTCCGGTCTAGGTTGAACCTGGGCAAGGACGGGGAGGGCGAGCCATGAACAAACGCAGACGACGGTCAGAAGGACAAGTTTCATGAAGCCTCGTTATGTGGAGATGGGTCGTCGGAGGTCCCGAGCCTATCAAGCAGAGCGAGGCTACCATTCGCAGATGTACTGGTCAAGAACGCGTCATGACGTGCGAAGAAGAATCGTTTCGAGTGATGACGATGGTCAGAGGTCAACCGGTTCAGAGCGAGTGGAGGCGATCAAGGAGCCGCCCCCGTTCCGATCCCGAACACGGGAGTTAAGTCCTCCAAGGCCGATGATACTGCTGCCGTGAGGCAGTGGAAGGCGATGTTGCCGGTTATAAACGAAGAGCCTGCGCATGAAAATACGTTGCAGGCTCTTTTTTTATCTTAAGGCGACAGTGCTTACTTTCTCGAATATTTTACTTGATGTGGTGATCTCCGCCGCGAGTTGATCGAACGCGTGATAAGGAGTCCCGAGCTCGCGATCTCCCGGGCGCACTGACCTAGATTTCAGGGAAAACCAATGGAACCGATGTAAGGGCCAAGGAGAGGGAAACAAAGAGCGATTGACTCTTTTCTCCACTTTCCTCAGAATTCCTCTGTGCTCCGCATTTCGGAACGGTATACACAACTGAGAAAACGGTCTCGCTAACTGATAGGGTCATAGAGGGGGAATCATTTTAAATCACGAGCCACTCGGCTCAAAAAGGAGCAATCACCATGGGCAAAGTCATTGAATGTGCCAAGGTTGATCCGTCGTCCGGATGCAAGCATGTCGTTCGCGGGAACACCGAAGAGGAGGTTCTGAAGAATGCCATGGAGCACGCGAAGCAGCACGGGATTCAGGAAGCAACGCCGGAACTCATGGGTAAAGTGAAGGCGGCAATCCGGGACGAGAAGTAGTAGAAAATCGCTGCCGACATTTTAAAATAGCCTGAGGGCAAGTCTTGCATGCAATGAATTTGGAGGCGCAACCGACAGCTCTCAGCAATGCTGGTCGCCCCTTAAGGAAACGAAACGGCAACCCTCAACGAAAAAAAGTTCGTGCGATTCATAAGGCGAGCCCGATCAGCCCCATGATTATCGTTTCGACGCAATTCGTAATTACCGCGCATTGATTGAAGCGGCCGGCTGAAGGAAGCTTCAACGCTCAAGAATTGTCTTAACACTAAAGTAGTCATGATAATTGACGGTTCTCAAGGTACGAAGTAGCCTGCCCACATCCGGTGTTGCTCTCATTTCCTCCCGCCAATAACAGAGGCCGAAGTCGAGAAACTCTGCGTTGAAAAAAACCCGGAGGGCAACATGAAACTCCAAAAAGCTCTCTTCATAGTCTTTGCCATCGGGTTAATCTTCGGTACCGCAAACCTGGCCTGCGCAACAACTCTCACGCTTTTCGGTCCCGGCGAGTCCACCACCACTACTGATCTTCCCACTGGACCGCCGGATCCCGCCTTTACCAATTCATCCCTTTTCGACTTTAATGACTTCTTCCGCCCAACATTTGGCGGAGACTCGCCGAATCCTTTACCACGTGCCGCCTACAAGGAGAGCGAGCTGGCCTTTGTCTTAGCCATGGATGGAGGCTTTGGCCCCTCGGGCCGAGTCGATCCTATCGTGGCATCCCAAACCTTTCAATTTTTTATTCAAGGTAGCTTCTGGTCGATTCTTGGAAAACTGGAGTTTTCCCCGGCGACCACCATCTTTATCCGCCCTAACGACGTGCTCACTTTTAGCGGAGATGTCGTGCACCTTGTTGCACCGCATTCTGGAGAACGTGCTCCTGGTGATGCGATTCCATTTAACATCGAACTCAACGGCGGCAAATCATTATCGATCAATAGGCCGATACCCCCCGACGTGATCCCACCAACGCTCGCAGATGACCTCCGTGCCGGTGTTGACGGCAACGCCAAAAACCATCCGGGCGGCAATCACGACGATATTATCTTCGGCGCCTTCATTGGTCAGGTCAGGCCCAATCTCTTTTTCAACGATTTTCAGGAGTATCAAGGGGAGCTGGATGGCTTCCACACGCCCGAACCATCCACCTGGACGCTCTTCGTCGCGGGGTTCGCGGTGCTGATTGGGTTAAGAAGAAAAATTCTAAAGAGAGAGATATTCTAAGCTGGATGAGTAAAGTAAGCCGACGAGGACTCCTCACAATAGTTGTCACCTGCCAAGCTGCAAGATCGAAGCGATGGTTTGAAACACACCGGCAATGAGGGCTGCTATCGCAATGTAGAGGGCAATGTTACTGGTGCGGGTGGCTTCGCGATTCGCTTCCTCACTCATCCGTACAATAAAAGCGTTCGTACTGTTTCGCAGATTTGAGGAAAGTCACGTTCTCAGAAATGCGTGTAGCCTCTCGGTGAGTTGATGCAAGTTCTCGTCTGCTTGTGGAATTAGGTGGAGAACAAGTTTATTTTTCATATCCACACGCTGTAATACTGCACCTTCTTTCATAAGCGTTAACTGTTTTATCGCACTCCATAAATCGCCCCAACCCCATCTTTTCGCCTTTTATGAACTGGCGTATATTAGTGCCACCTACCAAGGAGGTGACCCATGGCGATCATGTGTTCGATGCAGGCTTGCATGGCGAAGGCAGGGATGTGTTCGCATGAGAAGATGATGCTCGGGGTTGCAGTGCTTGTGGTCGCGGGCGCCGGCGCGTACTATCTCTTTGCTTGAAGCTATCCTGCAAAGCCGCAGTTCCAACCTAGATGTCAGTTGCTGCTCGCGAACGAGATGCGGACACTGATAGGTTTGCTCGGGATTCTCCCTAATAATAGACGTGCGTCGCCCTTTTTCCCATCTTTTTATCTATATCAATAGGTGAACATATCCGATTAGAGTTTTCTGTTTGTCCGAGCAGCGTCACTACCGTGACTCACTTATGTGAAGAAGACTTGAAGTCGGATGTCGACGTGTAGTCTTTCGAATCGCTTCCTAAGCATTCAAAAAATATTTTGGCTCTTTTAAGTATTCAGAGCATGTAATTTGCTTTCACCGAAAACCAGTTGAGCAGACAGCCGATTGACCTGACCGAACGATTGAATGATGCTGGCATCAACCCTTTCATTCATAAGGAGGAACGAGATGAAGAAAACAATTAGGAAGAAGTATTTTGGATGGGTGCCAGACTTGCCTGATCAGCGCGATCACACGTATGCGGCGCCACAGAAAGTGATCGGAAAGCTTCCCACAAAAGTGGATCTCCGTAAGAAGTGTCCGCCCGTATATAACCAAGGCCGGATCGGTTCGTGCACGGCCAATGCGATCGGGGCTGCGATGCAGTTCGTTCGAAAAGTTGAAAAACGAAAGCCTGATTTCCTCCCGTCACGCCTCTTCATTTATTGGAACGAACGGAGCATGGAGCACACGGTGCCAGTCGACAATGGGGCGCAAATTCGGGACGGTATTAAAGTAGTGGCGAAACTCGGCGTGTGTCCGGAAACCGCCTGGCCTTATGACGATACGCCGGCTGACCCCAATACCAGCGTGTGGCCGCAAGGAGCTAAAGCGACGGTCAAGCCCGGGAAACAGTGTTTTGCCGCTGCGGAGAAAAACCAAGCCATTGCTTATCAGCGTGTCGGTCGGAGCATCGTGCAGATGAAGGGATGTCTTGCGTCCGGCTATCCCTTCGTTATCGGATTTTCCGTCTACGACTCGTTTGAGAGTGCCGAGGTGGAGAAGACCGGCCAACTCAATATGCCTGGCACGGGGGAAGGCCAAGTCGGGGGACACGCCGTGCTGGTCGTCGGGTATGACGAATCGCAGCAGCGTTTCTTGGTGCGGAATTCGTGGGGGAAACAGTGGGGGATGGGCGGCTACTTCACCATGCCGTATGCCTACTTGCTCGACAGCAATCTGTCGGATGACTTTTGGACGATTCGATTGACTGAATGATCAGATTGCTGAACGCACGGACGGGCCAATACAACTTTCGGAATCACCGGCTGCGATGAGCTCAACAAGTGGCGCGCCGGAAATACTCCTATATTTGTCTGACATCATCTTTGCTTTCCAGATGACGGTAAACCCGCGTACGACGCGCTATGCTCACAGAACAAGGGAGGACGATCATGGCGCTATTACCGTTTACATCGAAGACGTCAAACGAAACAATTGTAAATGTGGTGGAATTACTGCGCAAAGATCATGAGAAAGTGAAGACCTTATTTCGTGATTTCGAATCTGCTGAGGAGTCGAAGGAAAAAGGGCAGATCGTCCAGCAAGCGATCGCGGAGCTAGAAGTTCATGCCGCGGCGGAGGAAAAAGTGTTCTATCCCGCGGTGCGAAAGGATTCACCGGATGCCGCTTCCAACTTGGATGAATCGTTGGAAGAGCACCATGTCATGAGACTGTTGATCGAAGAACTCAAGGTCATGTCGCCGGAGGACGAGCGATTCGACGCGAAGTTTACCGTCATGGCGGAGAATGTCAGACATCATATCAAGGAAGAGGAATCGGAGTTGTTTGCGCGAGCACGCACCGGTGACCTCAATTTAAACGACCTGGGAAAGAAGCTTCTCGCCGCCAAATCGTCGGTCCGCTCCAGTCACAATCAGCAGAAACGAAAAGTCACCTCCAAGCGAAAACAAGCGCGGAGCAAGGCGTTGCAGGGAGCACGCGTCAAAAAAACACACAAGCGTGCCGCCGCTTCCTAAGCCTCAGAAGGGGGATGGCTGGGTTCTTCAAAGAGCCTGGGCTTACTGCGACGGAACATTCTCTCCAAGACTGACCACCGGTCGAAGGTGATGATGTCGTTGGTACACGACGATGTCTGCCATCTATTTTCAGTCTGCGTGTCACTCGCGGTGGACCGGACTGCGCATCAATTCCTGCTGACCGCGCGCGGGGAGGCGTTCTACTCCGTCATCGTCACCCATCCCGCCTGACCGTCTCAGGAGAAAACGCCGGAAGGCAGACGGCGATGTATTCGGCGCCATCTATCGCCGGGCTGCTGTAGCGCACCCATTCGCCACGGGGTACGATCACCGCTTGGCCGGCCTGCACGTCCACGGACCTTCCTTCAGACTCGACCCGCAATGTCCCCTTGAGGACCACCGTATACTCATCAAACTCAGGCGTCTGTCCCGGTTCGACCCAGCCGGCCGGGCTGGTCATTTTCGCAATGCTGACCGCACTCGTATGTGAGTTTACTCGGCCAATGAATTCTTCAATCCGTTTGGGTTTATTGCCTGCCGCTTGAATAGTGGCAGGAGCAGCGATGACTGTCGGCATAGGTTCTCCTTCTATGAAACATGAATGGAATGGCGGAACCCTAACGAGACTGTCTCGATGTGTCAACTTGAGGGGCGAATGGAAACATGTTGCAGGGCCCATATCTTCCATCGCCCCGATGCGTGTGATAAGTTTCTCGAGCGTGCGAGACGCACGATCGAAGTTTAGAGACTGTATGTAAGGAGGCCGCCATGTCTAGTCGTGTGATGGGATGTCTCTTGCTGGGAATCTGTCTCGTGATGTCTGTGGAAGCGCGTGCGGCCGACGGGTTTTTCGACGGTCTGTTCGATCGTGCGACAGAGAGCGCGAAGCGCAAAACGCAGGATCGCGTCAATCAGCGGATGGATCAAACGATCGACAAGGCCATCAATAAGAGTGAAGATACGGTCAAGTGCCTGGCCACGGATCAAGAATGCCTTAAGCGCGCCAAGGATGAAGGCAAAGCCGTGGTCGTAGTCGATACGGCGACAGGTTCGGATGCCGTCAAATGCGCCGTCACCGATACGAAGTGCATGAAGCAAGCGAAGCAAGCCGGGAAAAAAGTAGAGATAGTCGATGAGGCTGAACTGGACACCCTTCGTTGCGCGTCGTCGGATGCCGAGTGTCTGAAGCGAGCCAAGTCTCTCGGCAAAAAAGTGGAAATTATCGATTGAGTCATAGAATGGGCAGGAATTGCCACGAACGCGCACGCCCAATAAAAGAAAGACTTAGGCAGCTTCACCATTGACGCGGGACATGGGCTCCTGTCAAAATACGCAAGGTGTCGTGCTTACTGTATTCAAATTAATATGAAAGAGGAGGTTGGTATGCGCAAGCTCGGAGTCGCAGCGGTGGCGTTATCCATGGCATTCGGCGTCGGAACTGTGGGGACGTACGCGAATGAGCCCAAGGCCAAGATGGAAGAGACGAAGGGCGATATAAAGGCGAATGCCGAAGAATCGAAAGCCGAGAACAAAGCGCTTCGAGAAGAAGCGAAAGGAAACGATACCAAGGCAGCGGTCGAGCGCGGCAAAGGAAAAGCAAAATCTACAGGACAGAAGAGCAAAGCCAAGGCGAAGGAATTGAAAGCCAAAACCGAATAGTCACGAATGTCCGATGGCCTGTGCGGTCTTATCCCCACAGGCCATCCTTTATCTTCTCTTCTTGTTTTCCTCCACGTCTTTCGGGTGTCGAACTCACTGCTCATCGCTCCGGCCTCGGTTTACGTTCATCCTTTTCGAGCAAAAACCGTTCCGCCTCTTCGATCCATTTCTGCTGATCCGTGGTTGTCTGAGCCAACTTTAAATAGTTTCGAAAGGCCTCGGCCGCTTCCCGCATTTGCCGCCGCTGTTTCAGTATCGTGCCCAGATAAAAGTAGGCGGGAGCAAAATCAGGGCGCAGTCGAACGGTGGTGCGATATTCAGTCAGCGCCTGCTCTTCGACTCCTTTCACGGACAGCGCCGTTCCCAGGTTGAAATGGATGAGGGGATCATCCGGCTGTTCCTGCAGCGCGAGTCGGTATTCGGCAATCGCCCCTTCCATGTCGCCCTTCTGCTGGAGCACGGTGCCCAGATTATTGTGCGCATCCGAATCGTCCGGCTGCACGCGCAGCACCGTGCGGTATTCGGTGATCGCACCGTTCAGGTCCCCCTTCCCTTGTTTGGCCGCGCCAAGTCCCAGATGCGCTCTGACTAAAGTCGGCATCAACTTTAACGCGGTCTCAAATTCACGCATGGCTTCATCGTACTGGCCTTGATCGTTCAGCGCCGCTCCACGCTTGCGATGCTCTTCGGCATTGCCCGGTGTGTGAGGTATTACCGGAGCTACTGAATCTGTGCGGGATCGGCCGCCTTTTGATGGGGGCAATCCCTTTGGCTCGGCGTCAGGCTGATGGGCCAGCTCCACCCAATTTTTGGCCACCTGTTCTTCCGATTCAATCAAGACGAAGGTTTCGCGGCGATACTCGAGCAGCCTCCGCACCCCGGAAGAATCTTCCGTCATGAGACGCTGTGTATACGAGTCCAGTTCCTTGCGATACGCGTCGATCTTGTCGCGGGACTGCATCAGGCCGACCTTGGCACGCTGGCTGCCCAGGACATACTGAAGGCGATGCAGGACCTCGGCGGCATCGATTGTCGTCGTGGCTTGAACGGACGCGACCTCTACGGAGCCGTCCGCCCTCGTCTCGAGAGGGCGTTCACCAATCTGCAGTATGCCGGGCAGATACGCTCGGAGTTCCTCGCGGGTAAATCCGCGCTGCTTCATGATGGGATCGTCGCCTAAAGACGCTGCGATCTGGTCGAACAGTCGCCACTTGGCGTCGAGAAATGCCAGTCGTTGCGCATCACCACGAGTATCGTACGAGCCCATACGATAGTTGCCCACCGCGGTGATCGTGGAAGCCTCAGCAGCCGCTATCGAGCAAGCCGACTGCATAGCAAAGATGCCCATGACGCAGAGCGAGAACACGAGGAGGAAGGCACGGAAATTCGAATGTCGGCAGGCGGTTCTCACATTATATCCTCAGGTTGTTCATCGAATTCCGTAGTCGACAGACTCTTCCGTGAAGGCAGTGATCGCGCGTTGGAAAATTGAGGACCTCAGTCGTGTACGAGATCCTATTCCACAATCCAACATGAGCCTCCAGCGCCGCATTCAGTGGCGCACCGACGTGCATGCGCTTTACTGCCCCTTGAACGAGCGGACGTAGAGCAGCACCTCCCAGGCTTCCTCTTCCGTCAAGACCAGTGGAATGAATGGGGCCATATCGGTGCCTGGACTACCGTTTTTCAGAATCCAAAACAATTCTCCGTCGGACCGAGACGTCTGCCACGTGGCGTCGGTAAAGTCCCGAGGCAGCGCGCCTTTGAGAGCTAGATCAGCTCCCAATCCCTTGCCTTCACGCCCATGGCAAGCGATGCAGAATGCCTTGCCCTGGTAAAGAGCCTTGCCTTTTTCAAGCAGCTCGGCGTTGGACGATAAGGGATTGAAGATTGCTTTGGCGATGTCCCGTTGATCTACCGGGACGCGAGGCCGAAGAACCTCGGCATCAGCCGCCAACGTGCTGAGTGGGTCAAACAATGCCGCCGCCGCGATACACACTATAAAGGATGTTATGATTTCTTTGTACGGCATCGGCATTCCAAGTGATGAGCAATCACCTTAACAGTTCTCTTGATCACTCTTATACCATTCTGAACACGGAGCGTCAGTGTTTCGATTTCCGAGTACAATGTCGAAACATTCGGCCAGGCTTGCGGCGCCATCTGTTGCAGCCCCAAGCGTGAGATGGGATCGGGCAGGCGAGAGCCAATCTCAGCGGCTATACGACATCGATTTGAGCAAGAAAAGAAGTCCACCACTTTCATAGGAACGTGAATGTTCCGGCTAGGTCACGAGCGGCTATGATTTCATCAAAGTGTACGCCGGCTCGCGTACAAGCGCTCGACTGGGAAGCCGTGTACCACGGCCTCGACTCGCAGGGTAGCGTCACGATCAAGGGGATGCTTTCGCCAACAGAATGCCGATCGATCGCCGGCCTCTACACGAACGACGCCTTATTCAGAAGTCGGGTGGTCATGGCGCGTCACGGATTCGGGCGCGGCGAATATCAATATTTTTGCTATCCGTTGCCCGATGTTCTGACAAACTTTCGCACCGCTATCTATCCGCATCTTGTGCCGATCGCCAATCGCTGGAATGCCGCAATGGGCATTGCGGTGCGCTACCCGGAGCATCATGCCGACTTCATTGCGCGTTGCCATAAGGCCGGCCAAGTCAAACCGACGCCGCTTCTGCTTCAGTATGGAATCGACGATTACAATTGTCTGCACCAGGATCTGTACGGCGAGCATGTCTTTCCCCTGCAGCTTGCCATTCTCTTGTCGAGGCCAGGTGAGGATTTCACGGGCGGCGAATTCGTGATGACGGAACAACGCCCACGCATGCAGACCCGTCCCATGGTGGTCCCGCTCGATCAAGGGGATGGCGTCATCTTCGCGGTTCATCATCGTCCCGTGCAGGGCACGCGCGGTGTCTATCGCGTGAACATGCGCCACGGCGTCAGCCGTGTCCGATCGGGGCATCGCCACACCCTGGGCATCATTTTTCACGACGCGACGTAGGGACATCTCCTCTTGAAGCGCACTATTTTGAACGTGCGGTTTCGGAAAGGGCCTGCTGGCAAGGCCGTGACTCGTACGTTCACTGCGCTATTCAAGGGTCGAGTGTCCTCTCGCCGACAGAGTCCCTACAGCGAGTTCTATGCCAAGCGTTCTCAGTCCAGAACAAAAGGAATAGTGAGAATTATTTAGATGGCGAAGCAGAATTGTATCCAGAGAGATTCAACGTATGTATCTTTCGCGTTAGCAAAAAGTTCGTGAAGAGAGAAGCAAGGCAGGCATAGCAATCGAAGTAGACGATTGGGCTCAGTGACGCGGGCCTCCGCGTGGATCGCCTCGGTCACGCGAGGCGGTGCGTCGACCGTGAGCGCGCTTGAGTCTCGGCTGGTAACGCTCGCAGAGGCACTCACGACATGGGCCGCGCGTTCCCGCCACGACGGCATGCTGTCGCTTGTTATGTCCGCAATGGCACGCGCGTTCTGCTTTCGTGCGTGCGCTCATGATCGGAGAGGGTCGTTGATGGTCCTCGTGCCCTCACTCGTCTGCCGATTGCGCAACTCGGTCATCTCTTCCAACGATTTGGGCCAGTCTGATTTCAACAATCGAGACAGCGCTCGGTCGGCAAGGAGTTTCCCTCCCGTTTGGCACGTGGGGCAATAGTTGGCTTCGTTCTGAGAGTACACGATACGCTGAATCGGTGTGGCGCAGACAGGGCACGGCTCTCGATATCGCCCGTGCACTGCCATGTCCTTTCGAAAGGCGGTGACCCGCTCGGGAAAACCCTGGCCGGTCTCCGCGCGCAAACGATCGATCCATTCGGATAAAACGGTGTGAGTGGCCTCATGCAAACGTGCGATCTCGTCGAGAGTCAGTTTACTTGTAAGGAGAATGGGTGAGAGGCGCGCGCGATGAAAAATCTCGTCTGAGTAAGCGTTCCCGATCCCGCTGAACAGACGTGGATCGGTCAAGGTACGTTTCAGCGTATGATTCTCACGAGTCAGGACCGATCGAAAGGATGCGAGATCGGCGGTGAGCGGGTCGATCCCACCCGCGTCGAAGCGGTGAAGCTCAACCACTCCGCGCACCACATGAAGCGACGCCCGTTTCTTGGTGCCGGCTTCAGTCAGCACCAACGTGCCCTGTGCAAAGTCAAAGGCCGCCAGACCGATCTTTCCCGGCGTCTTCACCGTGGGTGGTCGCCATTGGAATCTGCCGGCGATCATCAAATGCACCACGAGAAAGAGATCGTCCTCAAGAACAAAGACAAGTTGCTTGCCGATCCGTCGCATTTCGTGAACGATCTTCCCCCAGGCTTGTGTGAGGGGCGGGTTGACGGTCCGCAATAACGACGGACTCACCACTCGGACTCTTTCCAGGCGGTGCCCCAATATGCGGCTCTGAAGAGCCTCAAGATAGACGGTGAGATCCGGTAATTCCGGCATGGAGGGAGCGTAGACGCGTAGGGTTTGGAGGTCAAGCGGTGGGAGGGAGGAAGCGGAAGCGCCGTCGTTGCGGCCTATGCTTACATCACAGACGTAATTTTCGGTTCCAGGGAACGGAGCCATTCGTCAAACGGCTGATCGGCATCGACGATGATTTCCAGCTTGCCATTCTGAAGTTTGCGCACGACACCCGGCGTTTCCGCCGACAGCGGAATTTCCACCCATTCGCGATTCAGCCCCAATCGATCCGTGAGTTCGAGAATCTGCGTGATCTGTTTGAACGATACCATGTTCAACATCGTGGAGCGGCATTGTAGAAATGTTCGAAGGCGTGGTCAAGCGTTGTAACGACTAAGGTGTTTCTTTTTTGTCTGAGGATGGTCGATCCTTCACAGCATCGCGCAATTTCTTGACGGCTTGATCGACCTCTTGCCGGAACCGGGTGCCGAACTTTTCTATGTCCGGTTCAACCTTCGCACTCAAGCGTTGGATTTCTGCGAGCGTATCCAGAACGGGCTTAGGAAGATCTTTGACGTACAAATGTCCATCGTCGGAAGACTGCGCGGAAGTGTCCGACGCAGTATTTGATTCCCGCTCATTGGCCCACGCGGGGAGTGAAGAGATCATCAGACCGAGTAATAGGGCGGTAAGGGTTTTCATGCAATCTCCTCGTCGTAGTGGCAATGCTTAATCGTACCGTGCATTTTGCCGGATGCCCATCAGTAAAATACAGTACTGGCAATGGTGTATACTTAGTCGCCCCACTTCCTTCGAAGACGAAGAAAGCAATGCCTCATCAACTTTACATACCAAACCTTTCAATGGGTTTATTTGAAACGGCATTAGAGCTTCTTCAGACGCGTCCGTATCCTGTCTACAAGAAAAACATCGAAAGACGCGAACCGCCAATTTCTCATGGAGAATCTACACCTTCAAGTATAGCTGTGCTGTTGATTACAACAGGGCTTGACCATCATTTGTCTCGCCTTAAATATCTTCGGGATCATGCATCTGATGCTCGTCGACCCTAATACTCCTTATTTCAAATGGGGAATGGGGAATTCCTTATCTAAAAAAATTGAAGGGCTTCTTATCAAGCCCAGGGAGAAGAAATTTAAAGAACAACTTCTTGAATTAAGATAGTGCGCGACTGTTTTTGCATTTACTTGAACGCAAGTACGGTAACCCCTATGCCCACATGGGCCGTCTTTTTGTTCAGATTAAGCCCGATGGATTTTTCAAAGACGTAGAGAATAAATCTCGCAGGATTGTATCGTTTGGTGGGTGGACTAGGGCATTTTACAATTCACTCTCACTAAATGATCAAAAAGTAGTGGGAAAAAGGTTAGGAGCCAGCACTTTGAAGCAGGGCCTAAAAAAGGACACTTCGTTATCTATGCAAGAACGGAATTCTAGATAAACACCGCTATAAGGTTTGGATAAGCTCCTTGTGATATTACATAACCGCAAAACTTTTCTACTAAGTCTCGCTTTCGGAGTCTTCATCGCCTTTATCCCCTTCATCTTAAAGCTCCGCCGCGATCCGTTTGATGCGGCGGGGAGCTATGCAATTTGGTGGATCGGATTCTTTGTGGTGAGTGCGATCATAGGATTTCGTACGCCGAGGGAGGCCAAGAAGGTGGCATTGGGGGTGGGATTTGGATTGCCGCTGGCGCTGATTGGATACTTCGTTATGTCTCCGAACTCTGCCAATCTCTGGCCGCTGTCGTTAATCCTGGGAACCGTGATCGCGTTGCCGCCAGCTTTCGTAGGCGCGTATCTGGGAAGGTTTCTACGAGGCTCGAATAATCTTCCTGAATAGGGACCATCGGCTATGAAACTCTTCGGTCTCTCACTTCTCGCCGCGATTGTCCGCTATTTCATCGGGCTCTTCGGCGGGATGTCTCTCGTCGAGACGTTTTCATCGAATGCCCATGATCGATCGATGGAGGCGGCTATGACGGGAGCATTTGTGATTGGACCTGTGGCTGCCTTGGTTGCCGTGCTTGTAACGATCATATACGGGCTCAGGCGACGGTAATGACGGTAATATTGATCCGTTTCTCCTTCCTAATGACTTAGCCCGCTTTCTCGATTTATATACTTCCAGCTTTCCACTTTTCACGGATTCTACGTTGTTTGCCTACGTCCGAGTATGACAAGAGATTGGGATGCAGTCTGATAGAGTAACGCCAAGAACGAGATTAGCCTTGCCAGGCAATCTACCTCAAGACATCCCCACGCTCTTTATCGAAGGAGGCCCGGCATGGCGCGCTTATTAACTCCGATTCTCCTCGTTTCATTCCTTCTTGTGTATTCTGGTAATCCAGTCTATGCAGATACGATCTTGTTTGCCAACCTGACGACGTCGCAAGAGGTGCCGCCGACGGTCCCCACGACCGCGACGGGCGCTCTGAGACCGATATCATTTGGAACGGCAACGTTTGTGCTGAACACTGCTCAGACGGCCATGACGTTTTCCGCGACGATCTTCAACATCGATTTCACGGGTACGCAAACCACCGATATAAATGACAACTTGGTGGCCGCGCACATCCATGCCGGTCCTGCCGTTGCGCCCGGTGTGAACGGCCCGGTGGTGTGGGGATTTTTCGGCACACCGTTTAACGACAACAACCCGAACGATGTGGTGAATACACCATTCGCCACAGGCGTCGGAGGCACCATCAGCGGAAAATGGGATGCGCCGGAAGGCAATGCCACGACGCTCACCGCTCAGGTGGCGAATATTTTGGGAGGCCATTCGTACATTAACTTTCATACGAATCAGTTCACTGGAGGCGAAATCCGTGGCGCCATCAACGTTGTTCCCGAACCGTCGGCCTTGATGCTGTTCAGTGCCGGGGTGGTCATTCTCGGCAGCCTTGGATGGTTGAGGCGGCGAAGCTCCGTTCGCCCGCATGAAGTGTAAGTTTGAATAAGATGGCTGAATAACACGACCTGCCTGGGTCGAGAGAAGGTCTTAACCGACAAGACTGACATGGATAGCCTTCCAGAAGAGTTTACAGAGCGGCGATATTCCTTCTTTGCCCGGTAATTAATTCGCGAAGACCTACATGAGTGCGTCCATATCCCCGAGTCTTTGCCAAAGATAATACTGGTATTCATTCCTGGTGCATTTTCGCTTACGCAGAGTTCTGTCGTTGGCGCGTCGACTTGCAGTCGCTCGATCCCTCGCCACGACTATACACGTCAATACGACGTGTCCAGCTATTGCCCTCACTTTTGATGACGGCCCGCATCCAGATATCACGCCTGAAGTCCTTAAAATTCTTGATCGATATGATGCACGTGCAACGTTTTTCATGGTTGGCGAACTCGCGGCGCAACATCGGCACCTCGTCGACAAGGTCGCCGCCTCCGGCCATGCCATTGCCAATCATTCGTGGGATCACACGTCCTTCCCGGCCTTGAGCCATTGGCAACGCGTCAATCAGATACGGGCGACGGCCCGAATCCTGGCCCCGTACGAGGTCAAGATTTTCCGGCCTCCTTTTGGGGACCAGAACGGCCGTTCGGCCATCGCCGCTCGCCTTCTGGGATATCGCACCATCGCCTGGAGCGGAGATGCCGGGGATTGGCTGCCGCATACACCGGAGGAAATGCTTGACAGGCTCATGAAGCACGCACGAGCCGGCGCGATCCTGTTGCTTCACGATGGACTGGTGCGGCTCCACGGGAGCGAGCCCCCTCGAGCTCACATGTTGACCGCACTGACAGCATTTCTTGAGAGGATGCAGGACTTTCAGTTTGTGACCCTGCCTCAACTCTTTCGCCTCGGCACGCTGCGTCAACAACCGTGGTATCAAATCAAGCAAAGCGGCGGCGGTCCAAATTTTTGGCGGACATGGTAAGTCCACGGCTTCTCGCTTGCCCGTCGTCCCAACAGTCATGAAAAGAGTTTTAAAAGCCCTCCTACCTTCCCAGGCCGTACTCTGGCTGCAGCGACGACGAAGACGCTTGCCTTATAGGATGACGCCGGTCCGTAGAAACTGGGGAATTGGAGCAGGAACCTGTATTGATCGCTATTACATCGAGCAATTCCTCGCGGCGCATCAAGACGATATCCGGGGGCACGTGCTGGAATTCCTCGATGACAGCTACACGAGACGCTATGGAGGGAATAAGGTCACACAAGTCTCGGTGTGGAGCGTCGAGCAAAATAATCCGAAGGCCACCATCGTGGCCGACCTGGCACATGCCGACCATATTCCGTCCCATCAATTCGATTGCATCATTTTCACCCAAGTGCTTCAGCACATGTATGAGCCCCGAGGGGCGATTGCCGCGCTGTACCGACTTCTGAAACCAGGCGGCGTCCTGCTTCTGACGGTTGGCGGGATCGGTCAGATCTCCTACGACCCGAAGGTGGAGCCATGGGGGTTTTGTTGGCGATTTACACCGAAGTCTGTTGAGAAAATGGTGACGGAGCGGTTTCCGGCAGAGCTGACCAGAATACGGGCACGTGGTAACGTCTTAGCGGCCACGGCATTTCTGCACGGCTTAGTCGTCCAAGAAATGTTACCTGGCGATCTCGACGTAGATGATCCCGACTATGACGTGACGATCACGGGCCGGGCTATGAAGCCTCTTTCCGATTCATCTCCCGCCTAGGACTAGGCATCGAAGCACCTTTGATTCCACATTCGGACGTCAGGTGACGTCGCTTCAAACCTGGGCGACAAGACCTCACGATTGTCAAAACAGAAATATGTTCTCGCTCCCGAGTCCATTCGCTACGAGAGAATGGCATCGATCTCCACTAGATCTTCATCCGTTAATTCCCAGTTGGCCCCGGCGGCGTTTGTTCTTACCTGCTCCGATGTTGTCGCACCCGCGATGACCGATGCGACGGGGGGATGTGCCGCGAGCCACGAAATTGCTAGTTCAACAACTGTGTGTCCACGCAATGTCGCAAATTTCAGTAGCGATTCGACTCGGGCAAGATTTGGATCGCTTGCGGTTTCCTTGAATCGTTCAACAGTTGCGAGGCGGCTGCCCTCAGGTGGTGATTGACCCCGTCGGTACTTTCCCGTGAGGAGGCCGCTTGCCAGTGGGAAGAATGGAATAAAAGCAATCTTCTGACGTTCGCATTCGGGTAGCACGTCTCGTTCGACTTCCCGCTGCAAAAGATTGTACTCATTCTGCACACTGACGAACCTGGCCGCGCCTCGAGGAACGGCTTCGGCCGCTTGTCGAATCTGCTCTGCGGAAAAATTCGAGCAGCCGATTTCTCGCACCTTACCCGCCCGAACCAGTTCGTTCAGCACCTCAAGTGTATCTCCAATAGGCACCTCAGGGTCGGGCTGGTGGAGTTGATAGAGATCGATACGATCCGTTCCAAGACGGCGTAGACTGTCTTCAGCGGCTAGCCGGATGTACTCGGGCCGTGCCCCACGCCGCTGATCGTCCACCGCCATGCCGAACTTCGTCGCCAAGACGATGTCGTTCCGTCTGGTGCCGAGGGCGCGGCCGAGATATTCCTCACTACGAGTGCCGCCATAGATATCCGCCGTGTCGAAGAAGGTGATTCCGGAGTCGAGTGCGGCATGCACGACCGCGGCGGTCGCCTCATAGTCCATTCTCCAGCCGAAGTTGTTGCATCCCAAGCCGACGACCGACACCTGCAGCGAGCCGATCCTCCGTGTGTCTAATGTGTGCTCCTTCTTTACCGTCCTCATCATGGCCGCGCCTCCTCGCATCATCTGGAGCGATGGTGTGACTAGATTATCTTCCTCCATTCAAGCATGTCTGACCGATGCCAGCAGTAGGCGGGCGTCACGTGTGACCCTAGGGCGCGTCCGACATGTTCAGTATCGGCGGTGGACATGAGCATTGATGGGGGCTGGCCGGTGGTGCACGACTGCTCTACATCCTCTCTCTCGCGTGTTATAACTGCAGACCATCCTGTCTATTGGTCAAGTGAGATTGTATGCTGGCTAGCGGCTTCCATGGCTTTCGCTGGAATATCGTGGCGCTGGTCGCCGTCCTACTGCTCGCGCTGGTGGGCAGTCTCTATCAGACCTACCTGATCGTGGACAATCGCCAGGCTGATGCCGTGATCATCGATTTGGCCGGCCGCCAGCGCATGTTGATCGAACGTCATCTGAAGCAGGTCTTGTTGGCCTCGCAGGGATTCTCCGTCGAACATGCGGAGACGGCTCAGTTGCTCTTGCAGCGCATTAATGTTCTGTTGAAGGGCGGGCAGACCATTCGCGATATCGGCGAGCAGACGGTCGTGTCGCTCCCTCCCGCGCAGACGGCCCAGATTGCCGCCAAGTTCCAGGAACAAAAGAATCTGTTGCAGAAGTTTCTGGAAAAAGAGTGGGGCTTTCTCGATGCCCCGGCAGGATCTCGGGAATCGGCTCACGCCTTGGAGGAGGTCGTCGGTCTAAACGAGGCACTAGTCGAGGTAGCCAATGAGGCGGTCGCGCTCATGAGTCAGCATTCTGAATCGAAGATTGCTGCCATCATTCGGTGGGACGTCGGCGTGGCGATGATCGGAGGATTCTTGGGCCTCTTTCTCGCCGCACAAGTCTGGATGACCAATCAGCGTTTGCAGCAGGAAATCGCCGAGCGCCAGCACGCTCAGCAACAGGCGTTGCAGGCCCTACGACAGAGCGACGATTTAAAGACGGCGCTGCTCTCTTCGGTATCACATGAATTGCGCAGTCCGCTGGCCGCCATTCACAGTTTGATTTCCGGAGTGGAGGACGCCTCCGGCGATGTAAGGCGGGAATTAGTGAGCGGCGTCCGCGAGGAGATCGGGTACCTCAGCCATCTGGTGGACAATCTGCTCGATATGTCCCGAGTCGAAGCGGGAGCACTGCATCCCCATCGCGAATGGCATGTGCTGGAAGAATTAGTCGAGGCGGCCATTCGCCGTCTTGCGCCGTCGCTTCAGCAGCGGCAATTGCGTATCGAGCTCGCAGACGATCTGCCGACCCTCTCGGTCGATGCGACGGAAATGCATATGGTGCTGGTCAACCTGCTTGATAATGCCGTCAAGTTTTCTCCCGACGGCTCGATCATTAGCCTGAAGGCTGTCACGCGTCAGGATATGGTCGAGATGAGCATTTCCAATGTCGGGCAGGAGATTGCTTCCGATGATCTTCCCCGCATCTTCGATCGATTCTACCGGACTCGGCTGGCGCTCGATAGCGGCGTGCCCGGAACAGGATTAGGGCTCGCTATTTGTAAGGCGATCATCCAGGCACATCAGGGAAAGATTCACGTCGTCTCCTCCGCTGGGGAGACGACGGTGCACATTTTGTTGCCCATTCTTCCGCAGCCGGATGACGCTCGTCTGTCCTGGCCGAACTCTGCGAGAGGTGAAGCCTGATGTCTGGCGCGCGCGTGCTGGTGGTAGACGATGAGCGTCACATCCGGCGGTCCCTCGAAGTGAGTCTGGAATGCCGCGGGTACGCCGTCGAAACGGCGGAGACGGGCGAACATGCAATGACGGCTCTTACCAACCGCCTCCCGGACCTTGTCGTGCTCGATCTGGTCATGCCGGGGCTCGACGGACTCGAACTGATCCGACGGGTTCGCGAACGCTCCGCCATTCCCATCATCGTCCTGTCCGCGCTCGGGGACGAACGTCGAAAAGTGCATGCGCTGGAGATCGGCGCGGATGATTATGTCACCAAGCCGTTCGGCACGGAAGAATTACTGGCCCGAATCCGCGCCCTGCTTCGGCGCGCGGCGGGAGCACAGAGTTCGGAGCCCATCTATACATCCGGAGGATTGTCCGTCGACTTCGATCGTCGGGAAGTGCGAATGGACGGAACGCTGATCGCCTTGACGCCGACCGAATACGATTTGTTGAAGTATCTTATCGAACATGCCGGCAAGGTACTGACCCATCGAATGCTGCTCGAGGCCGTGTGGGGTTCGGCCTATACCGATCAGACGCAGTATCTTCGAGTGTTCGTCGGCCATCTTCGCAAGAAATTAGAATCGGAACCGACACGCCCGCGGTTTATCCTGACCGACCCCGGCGTCGGCTATCGTTTCCGGCCAAAGCAAGAGTAATCCTCTCCTTTTCTCTCCATCATCGTTCACTGCTATCTCCAACAGGGATAGGGGACAGCCCGCTAATCTTTACGGCTTTTTTATGCCGTGAAGAGAAAGTAGGTATACGTCGTTTATGCCAGGGGCAGGTACGCTGGGAATGCCGATCATGTTGTCAATTTCTTGGCTTCTAACCTTTTTCGCGAGCAGGATTGTCACGGCAATGATTGCCGTCGCGGTATATGCGCATCCGGCAATGACCTGGGCGGAAGGTGAAGGCCAAGGGACGTTGCAGATCACGCTGGAGGCCGAGTCGCCGTACTATGCGCCCCGTCTCGCACAGGCGTCGCCGCAAATGGTTGTCCACTGGTGGAACGGCACGGCGTCGATTCATACCGTTCGCCATGACGGATGCGAGCTGGGGGCCGAAACCTGTCTATTCGATTCGGGGAGTCTTGCGCCGGGCGAAGGGTTTCGTCTGTCGCAAGTACCTCGTGGGATCTATCCCTACCATTGCCAACTGCATCCGATCATGCGCGGTGTCCTTGTGGTGACTGACGATGAGTCGCACGAGCGAGCGTCCTCACGAAGTTTCGGGGAAATGGTTTCCAATGTTGAGTCACCGAAGTTTTTCGTGGACAGCCACGATAAGGAACGGTGATGGCGCGACGCATTTTACTGGTCGACGACGATGACGACTTCCTCATGATTTTGGGTGACCGCTTACGCTCGGCCGGGTATGACGTTGCCGTCGCACGAAATGGGTTGGATGGTATCGCGGCGATCCGTAATGGCCATCCCGGCGCGCTACCCGACATGGCGGGAATCCTCCTAGATGTGCAGATGCCGGTGATGGGCGGCCTGGAAGCGTTGCAGGAAATGTCGGCCAAGTTTCCGTCTCTTCCCGTCATTATGATGTCTTCTTTCGCACCCGCGCTGATCGTCAGCGAAGCGAAGCGTCTAGGCGCACGCGGATTCTTTAAGAAGTCGCAAGACCTCTCGGGCCTATTGACACTATGCGTGTCTACATTTGGTGGACCGGATGTCTCGACCGAGAAAAGGAGGAACGATGAAAACCAGTAGCGTCATCGCGAGCTGGATCCTGGTGGCGCTCATTGTTGGGGCGCTCACCGTCTCGGCGTGTTATCGGTCTCATACGCCCGCTGAACGCGCGGATTGGATGGCGAATAAGATTTCGAAAGAACTGGCGCTCGATGGCCAGCAGAAGGTTACGCTGGATGCCGTCAAACAAGAGTATCTGAAAGCGCATGCCGAAATGAGACAACAGCATGAGGCGATGCTCGACGAGCTCATGGCGCAATTGCCCGCAGACCGACTCGATCAAGCGAAGTTACTACAACTCTTCGAGCAACATCAGGCGTCGATGAACCGTTTCGCGCCGTCCATGTTGAATAGGGTGTCCGAGCTTCACGCGACGCTCACGCCGCAACAAAAATCGAAGGCGGTTGAGCAATTGACCCGATTGCGCGAGCACATGCGTGTGCATGACGGCCAAGGCAAGATGTAGGGCCGGTAATTCCATCTTATGACATATGATGGGTAGTTGAAGACCCGACGCGCCACGGAATGTCGGGCTGAGCTTTTATCGCATGAAGGATGACAGCCATCCCTCACCTGAGATGGCATCACTGGGAGGGGTGAAGAGGTGGATAATCAAAATTCCACTATTCACCTTCTGCCAGGAGGGACCTATGCGACACCTACGTATCTGGCCATCGATGTTGGCGCTGTGTGTCTTCGCCACGCATCCCGCGGAGGCTGCATTTAATCAAGCTGCGATCGGTCCGGGCGATAAAGTCACGATCACGTTCAATCTCACCGTTCCAGAAACGCATTTTGGTATCAAGGACAACGTCAGCGAATATGTGCCCGGCGAACGGCAGCTCCTGCCGGCCCTTGAGCAAGCCCTCATGGGGATGAAGGCTGGCGACCGCAAGCATGTAGAGTTCAAGCCGGAGGAAGGCTTCGGCACGTACGATCCGGGAAAACGCAGGACGGTCGCCCGCGATCAGCTTCCGAAGGAAGCGAAAGTCGGCGATGTCTACGAGAGTGCTCATGGACAGCCGTTTATGGTGGAATCACTGTCCGATCAAAATGCCGTCGTCGATTTTAATCATCCGCTGGCCGGCAAACTCGTCGTATTCGATGTCCAGGTGTTAAAAGTGGAACGGGCGGCGGAGACGGGCATTGATTCCAATCAGTCCGGTTCTCCGGGCACGACGATTACCACGTTCACAGGCGCCACCGTAGAGAATGTTGATCAGGACAGTCAAAAACTGCGGTTTCGCACACAGGAAGGGCAGAACTGGTCTTTAGCCGTGACGGACAGCGAGCTGCTACAGGGGCTCAAGGAAGGCGACCGCGTGAGTTTGGAAGTGAACAGCGACGATCGCGTGAAAAATATCATCAAGAAAGAAAAAAAATAAAGAACATTAATCCAGCGTTTGCCGGTAGCGCTTCACACCAATCGTCAATGCCACGGCGGTGAAGAGGGCAATCTGCCAGGCTTGGAGTATCACGTCATCGAAACCGTTGCCTTTGAGCAGAATGCCTCTGACGATACGAAGAAAATGCGTGAGGGGAAACACTTCCCCTATCGTCTGCGCCCACTGCGGCATTCCGCGAAACGGGAACATAAAACCGGATAGGAGCAGCGACGGCAAAAAGAAGAAAAAGGACATTTGCATGGCTTGAAGCTGATTCTTCGCGACGGTTGAGAACGTAATCCCCATCGCAAGATTAGCGGCGATAAAAATTAGCGCCACGATAAGGAGAAGAGAAAGGCTTCCGACCATCGGTACGTCGAAGAGCACGGCTGCGGCGATCAGAATGAGTGCGACCTGTACATAGCCGACAAAAATATAAGGCACGATCTTGCCGATCAGCACCTCGAGGGGGCGGGTCGGCATGGACAACAGATTTTCCATGGTGCCGCGTTCTCGCTCACGCGTGATGGCAAGACCGGTGATCATGACCATCGTCATAGTCAACACGACACCCATTAGACCAGGGACGATGTTGTATTGCGTGATGGCTTCTGGATTGTAGCGAGCGTGGATGCGAAGATCGATCGCATCGCTTGCACCCGACAGAAACGCTAGCGGTCCTTTTAAGTCATGCTGCAGCGATGTAGTGATGACGTTGCGCAAGGACCCGATGGCATTACTGGTGGCAGCCGGATCGCTGGCGTCCGCCTCGACAAGAATGGACGGCTTCCTGCCACGCAGGAGATCGCGCGAAAAATTCTCCGGTATATTAATGACGAATTGAACTTCTCCGCGCGCGAGCACATTCTGCCCCTCACTCTCGGTCGCGACCTGCCGAATCAGCTCAAAATAACCGCTGTTCTGAATACCATGCAGGAGCGTGCGTCCTTGAGGGCCCTGGTCGGCAAGCAGCACGGCTGTCGGCAAATGTTTGGGGTCTGAGTTGATGGCAAAGCCGAACAGCACCAATTGAATCATGGGAATGCCGATCATCATGCCGAAAGTCACGCGGTCCCGGCGCATCTGAATGAACTCTTTCACCACCATCGCCCAACACCGTGCCGGCGAGAATGCGTGAGACTCTTTCCTCTCTTTATCCAACTTCAGCGCTCTCGTTTATAAACCGTTGCTATGATTTGCGTCGGTGCAGCGTCAGTTTATTGCCGTCTGGATCGCGCACGGTAACCATATGACAAGACGGCAACTCCATCGGGCCGATGATGATAGGCACATTATTCTCACGCAGCGTAGCAACAGCCGTGTCGAAGTCCGCCACTTCAAGAGCGACGGATGCTCCATCTTCCGACGGCTGAAACTGTTCAGAGCAACCGATGCCGAGCGTGCCGGAACCGATGTTGTATTCGATCCATTGCTGTCGGTCCGATTTTATCGCGTTGGGTTTCAAGCCCAGCACGCCTTCATAAAATTGTTGCGCGCGGACGATATCAAGCACGGGATAGGCGATAAATGCGATGTCGTTGAAGTGAATCATGGCTGGCTCCTTTCATGATGGCTGCCGGGCCGTCTCGCACTCAGTGAGACGAATGAGTGCGTGTCTTGTCAGGCTGACCCATCAAGTGAATAAATACGTCTTCGAGTCCGGACTCTTCGTGTCGCCATTGATAGGGATCTGTCCGGAAGGGTGCAATCGCCTGCTCAAGCGCTGAGGGATCATCCCCGATCACGTGTAACATGCTGCCGAACGACACTGCTTGTTCAACACCAGGCCGCTCGCGAAGTCGTTCTGCCAGCTCGTGGAGATCAGGGCCCTTCACGGACCAGGTCGTGAGTCCCGCGTGTTGGATCACTTCGTTGACCGTCCCATGCGTCAGCAGCTTGCCGTCGGCAATAAACGCAAGCCGATGGCAGCGCTCGGCTTCGTCCATATAGTGAGTCGTGATCAGAAAGGTTAATCCTTGCCCGGCCAGTTCATGAATCTCTTCCCAAAACTCTCGCCGCGCTTTTGGGTCGACGCCGGCCGTAGGTTCATCCAGCAACAGAAGCTTTGGATGATGGATCATACACGCGGCCAGAGCGAGACGCTGTTTCCACCCGCCTGAGAGTTCGCCGGCGAGTTGGCCGCGTCGTTCCGTAAGACCCAGCCGCCCGATCGTCTCACCCACGGCTGCGCGCCGGTTAGTCATCGAATACATCCGCGCGACGAAGTCCAGATTCTCGGCGATACTCAGATCTTCGTAAAAACTGAAGCGCTGGGTCATGTAGCCTACATGTCGCTTGATGATCTCGCTCTGGGTCATGACGTTGTAGCCCAGGCAGGTCCCTTGGCCATCATCGGCACGCAGGAGTCCGCACAGCATGCGAAGAAATGTCGTCTTGCCGCTTCCATTGGGTCCGAGAAATCCACAAATCTCGCCGGTGCGCACCTGCAGATCGACGTGATCGACCGCAAGGCGATCGCCGAATCGCTTCGTCATCCCGCGCACGTCGATGGCCAGATCGTTCGGCATGATCACGACCCTAAGCGCACGTCGACCGGCTGGCCTGGATGCAGCTTCGCCGATGTCTGCTCGTCGAATATCGCTTCGATCATAAAGACGAGTTTGCTTCGGCTCTCCTGGCTATAAATGACTGGCGGCGTATATTCCGCCTGCGGTGAGATAAAGCTCACAGTGCCGATGAACGGATCGCGCACACCGTCTACGAGTATTGCCACGCGATCGCCGGGATGGATCTGACCAATTCTGGCCTCAGAGACGAAGGCGCGAACCTTGATATTGGGTGGAGGGAGCAGCGCCAGGACGGGGCGGCCGGCCGGGACCCATTCGCCGGCGCGGTAAAGCGTATCGAAGATCAACCCGGCTTGCGGCGCAAGCTGCCGCTTTTGCGCCAGATCCCATTCCGCCTTCACGAGCGCGGCCTCCAGCGCCCGTACATTGGCTTCAGTGGCGGCAATCTGATCCGCGCGCGACCCCAGCCGGGATGTTGCGAGCTCGGCCTCAAGTTGCGCCACGCGCTGGCGTGCTTGGTCGTGCATGGACCGCGCTCGAAGAAATTCCAGTTCGGCCGTCGCTCCGGGGGTATGCGTGAGGTTCTCTTGACGCGCATATTCTTTTTCGGCCAGTGCGAGCGCGGCGTGCGCCTGTTTGAGTTGCGCCTCCACCGCATCGATTTCAGAGGGACGTTTGCCTTTCTTGACGTCTTCCCAATTGGCGCGAGCCTGCGCCAGCCGTCGTTCCGCTTCGTCACGGGCGGCCTGCTCCGGCGTACTGTCGAGGATGAACAGAAGATCGCCCGCCTTGACGCGCATACCTCGCTGGACAGGTAACGATTGGAGCGCCCCGGCAAGCGGTGATGCGACATATACGAACTCTCCTTCGACATAACCTTGCACCTGATTGGGATCGGGCCGGGTGCAGCCCGTCGCCAGGAAGATCGCCGAGAGCGCGCCGACGGTCAAAAGAAAACGGCCTGTACGGTGGGCGCCCTTCATGGTCTTGTCCTTCCAGTCTGTGTCAGCGCGCCCTCGAGCACGATCGCAATGATCGCTGAGAAACCGCTCTTGGGCGTGAGCTTCAGAGCGGTAATTTTGGCAGGATTCATGATGGCCTCGGATGCGCCGAGAAGAATCTCGATGATCAGTTTGGACGGGAGGTCTGTCCGGATCATACCCGCGCGGCGACCTTTGTCGAATAACTTGCCGAAGTAACGTTGGATGACTTTTCGCCGCCTCTCTTGAATGAGGGCGAATAGGGCTGGGCTCTCTCGACCGACATCTCGTACGAACGGCGGTTGAATTTCGGCCGTGTGACGCTGCATGCATGCGAGCAGTCGATGCAGAGCGGTTGGAACGTCCGAGCAGTCCTCCGTGATGTGTTGAAGGTCGGACTCGACCCGATCAAATTTATCCATCAACACAGCCTTCAGCAGCGCGATCTTACTTGGAAAGCAGGCATAGACCGACTTCTTGCTCATCCCCAGTTCTTTCGCAAGATCATCCATCGTCACACGTCGGAATCCGTGCAGAAAGAAGTGAGTTCGAGCGGCAAGAACAATGCGTGCCGAAGGCGTCTTAGAATCGAGCGGCGGCATGGCTGTGCGAGGAGGCATAATCTAAAGTTAACAGGCAACCTTGGAAACCATATTAGTGTTATCAGTTTCCTGCGGCGTAACGCAAGGTAGGGTGGGGGATTTATGACAATGATACCGACCGGCTGGAAGCAGCCGATTGTTTCAAGGTAGGGGCTTCAGGGGCATTGTTGACGAGCGAAATGTAAAAACCGGTGTCGCGTGCACCGGCAAATGTTACCTACCCTGGTGCGGGTTGGTTCCGTTCTATGCGCTGACTGCATCCATTCCATTAAATAATTCCTGAAATTTACAATGCTTAACGCGAGCACGATATTTGCTTTGAACTGAGCGAAAGATTCTTCATGAGTGTGGTCGCACCGTTTTTCTTGTTGCCTTGTAGGCCGATCGTTTCACAAAGGAGTTGACGTCATGACATCTCCGGCAGTCGCTTCATCGTCTGCGGCTCAATGGTTGCAAAGTTTATTGGCGACCGGGGCGTCGTCGCAGACGGGTCGTCCTTTGAATAGCGCATCGAGTACATCCACGGTAGGTCCGAATGATATCGCCAGTATTTCGGCGCAAGCGTTTCAGCTCAATCAAGCCGCGGGTGTTTCTTCCTCGATGGTCAAAGATACAGCCCGTACGGGTGTTTCGGACCTTCACAAATCTATAGAAAGCCATGCTTCCCATTCCATCTCCGATCGTCATCGCGCTCCAGATACCCGGCAATTGGGCAGCAACCTTTCATTGATTTGCTGAGCCGTCCGCTAGGCACACTCATGGATAGGGTCGTGAGCGGACGCAGCGCGCGCAGTCAGGCGTATTAACGTTTACTGCATTGACCATCTTGAATGAAGGAGGCGTGTCGAGGGCTTGCTTTTGCTGTGTCCCTGGATTAAACGAATAGCCGTGAGCCCTGCGGTGCCGCATAGAACATTGACGGTCCTTCTCGTCTTCGCGCTGGCGATAGTTACGGTTCCCGCGCGACCGGAATCTCCGTCAGCCGCCCCCGGTCAAGTCGAGGCGCTCGAAAAGGTCCTGCACACACTTCTTGCCGGACATGCAGACTCCCTGTCCGATGCCGGGCAATTTCTTCATCTGGCCAATGTCTATTTGGATCTGGGAGACGCCTACACGGATGAAAACAAGCGCCGCGAATCCTATGAACAGGGCGCCAAGGTGGCACAACGGGCGCTTGCGTTGGAGCCCTCTAACGCGGAGGCTCATTATCTGTATGCGGCCAACGTCGGAAGCGCTGCGCAACTCCAAGGTATGATGGCATCCGCACTGACCGTCAACGAAATCAAATCCCATGTCAAACGCGCCTTAGAACTCAATCCGGATTACGCACCGGCGTTGCATATGATGGGCATGATGTATGAAGAGCTTCCATGGTTCCTAGGCGGCGATGGAGAGGCGGCCCTGACGCATGTCCAACACGCTGTCACCGTCGATCCTCAGTACACGCATGCACGGCTGGACCTTGCAAGATTGTACCTGAAACGTCGTAATGCCTCGGCGGCCCGCCAAGAACTGCAGACCATCATGAGTGGGTCGCCTCGGCCCGGCACCAACGACCAGCGCTATCGTCAAGAAGCTCGCCAGTTGCTTGCCTCACTCCCCACGAAGTGACGTCGTTATCGATCCCTGCAGAAGGGGTATAGGTTGGACAGGCCTCGACGCCCAACGTCATAATAAATACATAGTCATATTGGATTCCATCGACAAGGAACTGCCCGAAGCCCAGTAGCGTCGGCTGAGCGGCCAGCTAACAGGAAATCCTCTAGAGACGTTCCTCCCGTCAGATCGTGGGCTTCATGGTGGGGAAGACGTTCGTGAATCGCGGTCCCGCGCCTCTTCAAATTCACTCTCCTGCTCTTGAAACGCTTTGCGGAAGACGAGGGGAGAGGCAATGCGATGGAACGTCTCACGTGTCCCGCCTGTTCCAATTACCGTGATCGTCCCATAGCCTAAGAGACGGCCGAGAAGCGGTTGATCGACGTTTACGGATTCAATCTTGTGAAGATTCAGTTCGAGCACGCGCCGCGACAGCCAGCCGACCTTCATGATGACGCGCTTCGTGGTGACCGCAAATTCACTCGTCCAATACTCGATCAACGGCAGCAGGCCCAGGGTCAATAACGAGGGCCACGAGAGAAAGAGAATCCAGTGCGGCTTCTCTTCATGGACGACGACTTCTCCGCGGATGAGATTATCGTGAACGTACGAGCCCATCCGCTCCCTCGTCGGTACCGGTGGATTGGTTGATGTGGCGCCATGCTCCTGCTCGTCCGAGGAAATTCGGAAATTCCGGCGGGGCGATCTCGGGACGGCACTGCTGGGCGAGCCGACAATAGAGGAGATCCGCAAGCGGCTGCAGATTCACACAGTCGGCTTCATTATAGGCGAGTAGGAGATTGAGCGCCTCCGAGTCCTGACTATGTCTCCAGCGCGTCCACATCCGCACCGCATCCCACCCATCCATGCCTTGTAGCGGACCTTCCCGCTCAATCCCCACCATGCGCTCGATGTGTTTCAGTCCTCCCCGCAACCCGACTTGTTTGGCGACAAAGCAGAGATCGAGGTGCGGCTGATCGATTCGGAAGCGGGGGAACATCGCCTGAAGATACGGGAGGTCAAAGCCGGAGCCGAAGAACGTGACGATTAAATCGTATTGCGCGATTTCCTCGCAGAGCCGCGCTTCGGTCAAGGTGTCGCCCCGGACGAGACTGGTCATGCGGCCGTGGCCGAAGAGCCCGACGACCGTGACATCCCCATAGGGACCGCCGGCGGTTTCAATGTCTAGAAATACGGCCCGCGACCGTAGCCATTCATACAACCGCCACTGATGTCGAGCCTTCAGGCAAGAGGCAAAATATCGCGGATTGTCGAGCGCGTGTTGTTCAAGGGCCTCATGTACGTCCGTATCGTAGAGGGTTTTCCGACCCACGCTCATGCCGCGAACGGACGGAGATTGGAGGAAGGCCTTCCATGTCGGGATGTCTTGCGCCCACAGCCGACGCTCCGTTGTGTGGCCGATGCCATTCAAAAATAGAAACGTCGATTCAATCATGCAGGCACGGATCTTACCGTATTTACCGTCCGGAGTCAGTGTTGAAGTGAGAAAAACGGACTCTGGTGTCAGCGGCGCACCTACCAAGTTACTGGGTCATACGTAGACATATGCACATGAACATCGCGCCTCTGCAACAGCAACCGCCATTTCGTTGGGGAAAACGTATATAATACAAAATATTGTGGGTCCTGCGCCGACCACCACAATGACTAAATAATAGGCAAGACGCTCATGGGCCTTTCTGATGCCGCATTGGCGCGTTCCTCCCATCACTTATCCACACCTTGTCCACGAAAAAACTGGATGAAAAAAATGTTGACATGGGGCTGAAGGCTTACATATCTCTCTTCATCCTTAATACTCTCTTTCTGCCCGCGGGCACGGATCTATGCGATTCCAAGGGGCCTATCTATTGATAGCTGAGAAGAGACCTCGCATTTTTGCCCGCATGATTTTTCCATTGAAGCGTGCGAGAAGTTAGATCAGCATGAAAGAAATCTGTTTTATCGGCGGCAACGAGATAACCAGCCAAGACAGATAGGGCAAAAGAAAGTCTAACGCGGACAGGCACCCTCGGTGAATACAGCATGAAGAAGGGAACAGTTGCGTCAGAGTGGCCGCTTCCACGGGAAGATTATTGGTCCACGCCATTTGCCGAGGCGCTGCTGGATCAGGTGGATCTTCGGCCAGGATTGACCATTTTGGACATCGCCTGTGGCGATGGAATTCCCGCCTTCTATCTCGCCGAGCAAGTCGGCCCCACCGGACACGTGTTGGGCGTTGATGTGAGTCCTCACCAGATCGCGCGAGGCCAAGCCAGACAAGGCCGTCATCTTTCGTGGCTGCGGTTCGAGTGCGGCGACATGCGCGCACTTCCATCCAGCGTGCCGATGTTCGACCGAATCACCGGTAATCTCTCGGTTATGTTTTTTCGTCCCAACCGATTCGAGGCCGTGCAAGAATTATTGAACCATCTGAAACCAGGAGGACAGGTGGCTTTAAGCTTTCCTTCTCTCGGGACGTTCGACTCGCTGTGGCAACGCATCGACCGGGAAATGGCAGAACGTGGGCTGACGGAGGAGCGGCAGCGATTGGCCCTCTACGTAGCGGAACGGCCGTCTGCACCCGATGGTCGGCAATGGCTGGAGACGCTCGGCTTGGAACGGATCGTGGTGAGCGAACAGCCTCTCGAAGTCGTGTCGGGACCAGGCCTTCTGTTTTTGAACCATCCGCTGTTGCGCGGAGGATTTTTGGAGGACGCGTACGAGTGTTTTGACGATTCTCGTATGGCCGATCAGGTGATGAATGCGGTGGCGGACGATCTGTCGAGTTTCACACCATTGATCGCGCAACGGTGCGTCGTGTCGGGGTGGAAGAAGGAGCAATCATGATGCGGCATGATCGTGGTCTCGTCCAGGTGAAGCATGTGTTCTGGAGTTGTCTGTGCGTGATGGGTTTGATCGTGAGCGCATGCGTATCGAAGGAAAAAGTCTACACAGCGTCCTCCTCGCAAACATTGCCATCCATAGGCAGTCGCATATCGATATGGAGTCAGGATTCCATAGCGGCGGAGACGACTCATCGGTGGCTTTCCGATCGAGGGTTGCAAGCCCTCCCATCACCAAATGCGTCTTCCAAGGAAAAAGATGTGTCGACGCTCTGCACAGAAGTTTGCGATGTCCGGGCAATCGTTCAAGCGGTGGGCAATAAAGATGCGGATTACATCATCGTGGTTCGCGTGCTCAAAGGACCCCTGCCGATGCGTCAGGCCGTACGAATCCATGGAATTTCTCTGGCCTTGTCCACTGAAGTGCTTAACGGGAGTGGATGGGACCTATCGGAAGCAAAGACCTCCGACGATCGAGCTGAGGGGCTAAGGATCCTCGTGTGCAAAACACTGGCGACAGTCTGGCGTTTTCGGCCTGCAGGGCTGATTGAGAACGAATCAATCGATTACTGCCAAGTTCCTCGTCTGCGTGCCTAAAGCAGCCCTAATCCTCCTTATAAGTCCTAGCCAGTCGATCAGCAACTCGCGCGGCAGCTTCTTCCGCCAACCCTTGATACGCAATCGCGCCGAAAAGCATATGGGTAGTCGCCTCTTCATCACCCGCCTCCGCCAGGCGTGACGCGGCGCTCATTCGCTCTGCCGCCAGCATGCGATAGTGGACGGCTTGGCGTTCGTCGGCCATCAAGACCAGATCACGCCCCGTTATGGAAATCACGGAGGGCTTCACAGAGAGAGAAGAACGGCTTGACGTCAAGCCTATTCCGCCTTGGCAGGAAGCGAGCAGAACACCAAACAGAAGTAATAATAGAACACTCTGTTTCATACTTGAATGTGAAGCAAATGAGATGCCGACAAGAATGTTTTGAAAATCACTACAAGTCTATTGTTTGTGTGGCCAAGGTTTTATCAGCAGGGACAAATCATCTTGTTCGCCGACGATCTCAGACAAATTGTTCAAGTGCGAATGCCATCTTGCCCCTTAAAAACAATTCTAATTTTGTCTGACGCTGCATAATTCACGTTTTCTTCGAAAACTACAATCAACCTGGGAAACCTCGGACATACCAAATACTGTCTGATGGCGATAATGCAAAATACAAAAGACACCTTTACCTTTGGCTTCATCGAAAGGTCCACCGCTATGACGACCTCGACTATCCAGACTACTCGAGAAGACAAGGGCGGAGCGCGAATCGGCAAAAGCGAAGACGACGTGCGTACGACGCATCGCTATCCACGTCGTGATGAACGTCAATACCCGCGTCCAAAGGAGGCCGATCAGGTGACCGATCCATTGGCTCAAAGGCTCGGATGGTTCAGCATCGGCCTGGGCCTTGCCGAGATTTTCGCGCCCCGCGAGGTTGCGCAAATGATCGGGATACAAGAGCGTCGTGCCATGATGCGCGTGCTCGGCATGCGCCAGATCGTTAGTGGTCTGGGGATTCTTTCCGGGCGGCGGCCCGTCGGAAGCTTGTGGAGTCGCGTCGGGGGTGACGTGATGGACCTTGCGCTGCTCGGCATGGCATTTAAATCAGAGCGCGTTCGAGCGGGAAGAATCGTGGCGGCCACGGCCGCGGTCGCCGGGGTGACGCTGCTGGATGTACTGGCCAGTGAGCGCATGGCGCGGCAGAGCGGGATGATCAAGCCAATCTATACGAAGAAGACGATCGGCGTTAATCGTTCGCCAGAAGATCTCTACAAGGCGTGGCGCAACTTGGAAGAACTCCCTCGTTACATGCGTCATCTCAAATCCGTTCGTGTGCTCGATGAGAAGACATCGCATTGGGTCGTCAAAGCCCAGGCGCGCACGACTGTCGAGTGGGACGCTGAATTAGTGAAGGACCGGCCGAACGAAATGATCGCGTGGCATTCACTGCCCGGTGCGACGGTCGACAATTCCGGCTCGATACGGTTTCAAAAAGGTCCAGAGTCACACGGAACGATTGTGACGGTAGAACTCCGGTACAATCCGCCGGCAGGTCAGGTCGGAGCTGCATTCGCCAAACTCTTCGGAGAAGCGCCTGAACAACAGATCGCGGAGGACCTCCGCCGCTTTAAACAGGTGATGGAGACGGGAGAAATTCCGACAACCGAAGGTCAACCGTCGGGCCGCACCAGGAGTGAGACCGGTCGTAAACGATAATCTTGTAGACACAACAAATCATCCTTCGAATTAAAAAAAAGGACCATCATGAAGGCCATCTGTTGGTATGACAAGAATGATGTGCAGGTGGAACATGTGCCCCACCCCACTCTCTTGAACCCCCGGGATGCCGTCATCAAGATTACATGCACCGCTATCTGCGGCTCAGACCTGCATCTCTACAACGGTCTGATTCCTACAATGAAGGCGGGCGATATTCTCGGCCATGAATTCATGGGCGAAGTAGTGGAAGTCGGCCATGCCGTCAAGAATCTGCGTGTCGGCGACCGTGTGGTCGTCCCATTTCCTATCGCCTGCGGCGCATGTTTCTTCTGTACCAATGAACTGTTCTCGCTATGTGAGAACTCCAATCCGAATGCATGGATGGCCGAGAAAATGTGGGGGCATTCGCCTGCCGGCATCTTCGGGTATTCGCATATGTTGGGGGGATATGCAGGCGGCCAAGCCGAATATGCGCGTGTGCCGTTTGCCGATGTCGGGCCCATCAAAATTCCGGACGGACTCTCCGATGAACAGGTCTTGTTCCTCTCCGATATTTTTCCCACCGGCTATATGGCCGCGGAGAACTGCGACATTAAGCCGGGCGATACGATTGCCGTGTGGGGTTGCGGACCGGTAGGACAATTTGCCATCAAGAGCGCGGGCATGCTCGGCGCAGAACGCGTGATCGCGATCGACCGATTTCCCGAGCGTCTGCGCATGGCCCGCGAGCGTGCGGGAGCTGAGACGACGATCAATTATGAGGAAGAGGATGTCTATGACACGCTGATGTCTTTGACGGGCGGTCGTGGACCGGATGCCTGTATCGATGCCGTCGGTATGGAAGCCCATGCTCCCGGCGTGTTTGGCGCCTACGATCGCGTGAAGCAGGCAGTCATGCTCGAAACGGATCGTCCCCCGGTTCTCCGCCAAGCGATGATGGCATGCAGGAGCGGTGGGACGGTATCGATCCCGGGCGTCTATGGTGGGTTTATCGACAAGGTGCCGTTTGGCTCGATTATGAATCGCGCGCTAACCATCAAAACCGGACAGACCCACGTTCAGCGTTATATGCGCCCACTCCTTGAAAGAATCGAGCGCGGGGAGATCGATCCCAGCTTTGTCATCACCCATCGCTTGCGGCTCGACGAAGCCCCACGCGGCTATGAAACATTCTTGCACAAACAGGATGAGTGCATCAAAGTAGTATTGAAGCCATAAGTAAATTGAGGGGGACAGTCAAATATGCTGATGCCGTTATGGTTACGTTGTAAACACTAGGCTAGTTCACCCTCTTGCCTGCATTCATGATGGTGCTAGAATGCTAATGTTTACCATATGTTTTAACGAAAGGTTTCATTGCTTACAAGGAATCTGAAATGCCTCTGGACGAGTCAGCTCCTCTCACAAATCGCCGATAGTGTCACCAAGCTTGCGCTCTTGTGGTTTGTTTATTCCGTGACCGGGTCCGCCTTTAAAACTACCTTCGTCGCGCTGCTCCAAACCGTCTCCTCGATTGTGATTACCCCGTTTGTCGGGCTGTTGGTCGACCGATTGCCGAAGAAACCCATTTTGGTGATTACCGATCTCTTACGCGGCATTATCCTTGGGGTCGTGCCCTGGCTACTGCCCCACGACGCCTTGACGGTCGACGTGCTCTACCTGTTGGTCTTTCTCTATGGGTTGGCATCCGCGGTCTTTACCCCGGCACTGTCCGCCTCCATTCCATTTCTCGTTTCGCCCCAACATTTCACAGCCGGCAATGCCATTTTGCAAAGCACTACGAGCATCGGCATTATTCTTGGCCCTATCATGAGCGGGATTGGAATTGCTGCGATCGGGCCCAAGGATGTGATGTCTTGGAATACCCTCACGTACCTGGCTTCTGCCGCTCTCCTGTTACCCATTCACTTTCGCGCACGGACTGCGACGGAACATATTGTGAAGCAAAAAGCGTCGATGGCCATGCTGGATGCCATCCGCTTTACGTTCGTCGCCTCTCCGGCGATTGCGCCGCTGATAGTGATCGCCTCACTCTACACATTCGGGACGGCTGCGCTGACGACCCTGTTGCCGGTGTTTGGCAAAGCGCTCTTTCAATTCGGGCCCGTGGAGGTCGGCTACTTCTGGTCGGCGCTCGGCGTCGGTTTTCTTCTGGTCTCGTTAGCCCTGCTGTTCGTGTCGGAATGGTCGTTACGCCTTCGCGTACATCTCCTGGCGGTCTCAAGCGCAGTGGCGGGCGTGGCCCTTGTCGTGCTCCTTTCGACGAAGACGCTTATCGCCGCCGTTGCCTTGATGGCGATCGTCGGGCTCGGCATCGGAACGTTGACACCCATTGCCTGGGGAATTCTTCAAGAGCAGTCTCCTCTGACCATGTTGGGTCGGGTGATGGGTCTGTATACCTCGGTGGCTATGCTGACCTCGCTACTGGGGATCTGGTTTTTCGGATGGATCACCCAGACGTTGGGAGAAGCCAACGGATTGTTGGGTATAGGGGGAGTCCTTCTGTTGGTTGGGGGAGTCAGCGTGCTATTTTCGACCCGCATGAGTCGTGCGCCTTTACCGGCTGCGATATCCTTGCCCTGCTCGATGGAGGATGGAGACTCTGTTTGTCCTTCCCTTGATCTCACCGGCGGTCGCAGTTCGGCATCGTCGACTCTCAGAATTTCAACGTAATCTTTCTCGCGCATTCAGCCTTCATTTTTATCTCATAGACTCAATTCCGCTCGTTATGATTGAAATATTTCATTGGACAAAAAGCCGGATGGCGGGAGGCGACTGATGATTTGACAGTATAACCACGTACATTGAAAAGCGCTTCACCCCCATTTGATACGAAAACAGCGTCTTTTTGTAAGGCTGGCATTCGGTGACCGCAAGAAGGCCTGACACTTTGTCGTGACGCCCTGGTGGGATTTTAAAAAAAACAATTTGTTTCACAATATGTTAGCGATGTGGCATGGCCTATGCTGATCACTATCTCATGAATAAGGAGGCATCCATGCTTAAGTCTTTCATGACGGTCAGTCTTTTCGCCATGGGCGTATTGGTAATGTCCGGCACTCTCGCCATGGCCGATCCAACAACGTTTTCTGTGAATCCCGGTGCGATCGGCGTGTCAGGTCCCACCATACCTAATGTCAATTATACGGACTTCAGTTATGTGGCCTTGGTGAATCAAACGGCGACGAACGGGTCGGGGACATTTAGTGAGCAAGGCGCAGGCTTCTTCAGCTCGTACCGCTTTCCCGCCTTGCCGGACGTCGTCACAAATCCTGGGATCAATACTAATTACAAATTGTACGGCATGTTCAGCGGAAGCGGAACGGTTGCTCCAACACCCGGCATTCCGGGAGGGGAAACTGCGACATTCAGTAACTTTTCACTGCGATTGTTCGTCGATCCGAATTTGAATTCGACTATTACCGCCTCGCCTGTTGGTACGGTCGGAGGAACAGTTACGATTGGTGGATCGGCTGATGATATCCTTGTTGGGCAATCCACGGCGATGCTAGCGGGAGAATCCCATGCCTTTCCGGGGCTTGCCAATGGAGACTTCAAGGTCCTTGTTAATTTCCAACCGGTCGGTGGTTTTTTAAGCGGTCCATTCGCGCTTGGCCTCAATTTGGGTACCTTCAGCGGGGTCAATACGAGTTTGACGGGCTTCAGCCTGGGCAATTTCAATTCCGGACGTATTGATGGATCCGGCAATCTAAGCTTCAACGCAGTACCGGAACCCACCACGCTCCTGCTCCTGGGATCTGGGATCGTTGCGATGGGATGGCTTCGGAGAAAAGCGCGGGGCTAATCGAGCGTCGGTACATTATCTCACCCCCGTCCTTCGAGTATTCGGAGGGCGGGGGTTTTTTTATTGAGCGGACGGTGAGGAAGATCAGGACCGGTGAGACTCTTTGGCGAAACGCCCGAGGATGTCTTCAGTCCAGCTGAGTGCCGCGGAGACCGTGGGGAACCCGATCGTGCTGGTCAATAAAATGAGCGCATGATAAATTTCGTCAGGTGTCACACCGTTCTCCACGGCTTGGCGGACGTGACTGTGGACGCCTCCTTCCGAATGAATCGCGACAGAGGCGGCTAACTGGATCAAGTGCGCGGTCCTGACATCAAGCGGTCCCTGCGTCTTCAGGGTTTTACCCAAGCCTTCTACTGCTTTTATAAAGTCGGCGTGTTTCTGTTTTTCAAACCGATAGTGTTGGGGTATGTCAGCCATGAAATCCTCCTATAACGGCGAGCATACCTTCTGAAGAAACAGTGAAAAAGCAGACGAGTGGAAAGATGCGTGTGGGACGTTGTCGTCAGTCGAAAGGCGGCAGTTGAGATCAGCAGTCGATGGCTTATCGGCGAGATGGGCCGGCGAGCTGAGGAACGGACCCGTACTGAGCGCGATAGCCGGCCCATTCTTGGCGTAATTCTTCCTCCAACTCAGTGATCTGTTGGGACGCGTTTGAAAGCTGAACGTTGGCCTCATCGAGATCGATCTGGTAATTCGATCGTTCCTTGGACGATAATCCGGGATGTCGCAATCTCGTCTGGATATTTTGCAGCCGGGCCATTGCTTCCTGCCGTTCTTGATAGGCATGGATCACCCGTGCATTCAATCCATCGACGCTTTGCCGAGCCCGTTCCTTAGCCAAAACCTCAGGGGGGATGGGAGCCGGAGCGCTGCATCCCAGAATGCACAGGAGACCTATCAAGACGAAGAGGGGTCGCATGTTCGAATTGTGCCACTAAGAGCCCGTCCGCACAAGTAGGATTTGCTGACTACTGGAGAAAGAGCAAGGATACCTCCCGAAACCGCCGTTCGAGACCGCCCTAGCTCATTGGTTGACCTAGCTTCTTTGTCTCGCGCTTCTCTTAATCTCAACCGCGGCTTGCCACTCCGCGCCGCTTCATATCCAGACTCCGCCGCTCGGTCCCAACGAAAAAGTTCTTGGTTACACCGAGGGATCAAGCACAGGCATCATGTTGTTCCAATTTATTCCCATCAATCAGAACGATCGCTTTGTGAACGCGTACAGGGAAGCGCTACAAAAAGTTGGGGGGTCTCGATTGACCGATGTCACGATCGAAGAACATTGGTTCTGGGCGTGGGTGCTGAACGGCTACATCTTTCATGTGAAAGGAGTCATCGACAAATCGTAGTGGACACGAGTATCGCTTCATGAGAATCTGCTCTCCCTGAGCGAATGTTTATCTGATCGGCGGGAGCCTGAAGATCTTCCGTCGATCAGAAGACGGTCTTCGCTGTCGGCGCGTGTCATCGATGCTTTGCCATCGAAGTAGCTCCGAACGGTGCTGTCGTGTGATTTGAACCTGAGCACGATCACCGTCATTGTACGCAGACGCGGGAAGGGAAGTACGGGAGAAAATGGATTGCCAGTCACTCCCGGACAAGCTTGACGGCGACTTTCTGACCCTTAATGCGGGTGCGGCTGAGCGCCTCAATAATGCCTCTCGCCAAATCCTCAGGAACTTCGACAAAGGAATGTTTATCGGTCATCTCGATAGCGCCAAGGACTCTTGAATTCAATCCAGCCTCATTCGCGATCGCTCCGACGAGGTCTCCGGGCCGGATGCCCGCCAGCCTACCCGCACCGATACACAGCTTCGCCATAGGGGACGATGATGTGGATCGACCCGATTTGCCCAGTAGCCGTTCATGACGGGTTCTAAGAGGCTGGCCGCGTAGGCCGGTTTCATGGTCCTGCCCGCCGCGTCGTGACGGCTCAAATCGTGCCTCCCGACGTTCCTGAATGGGAGGAATGTCTTCTTCAACGCGATCGTCACGCTGCGATTGGTGCGCCAGTTTGATTGCTGCTGCGGCGACATCCAGCGGATCGTTGTTCTCGGCCAGCGAGTCCACCATCACGCGAAAGAGATCCAGCTCGCCTGCCGTAAGGATTTGTTGAATCGAGGCTCGAGTCGACTCGAGGCGCCGCATTCGTAAGTCGGCAACGGTGGGAACGGCGGCGAGGTCTATTCTCGATTTCGTCATTTGCTCGATATTCCGCAACAAGCGTTGTTCGCGAGGCTCTACAAGTGTCACCGCCGCTCCTTCACGTCCCGCACGGCCGGTGCGGCCGATTCGATGCACATACGATTCGGGGGCGGAGGGCACGTCGAAATTGATGACATGCGACACATGCGGGATATCCAAGCCGCGCGCCGCCACATCGGTTGCCACAAGGAGTTCCGTCTGTCCCGAACGAAATGTTTTCATTACGCGGTCGCGCTGAACCTGTGTCATGCCTCCATGGATAGCCTCGGCTCGATAGCCGCGCGCTTTCAACATGTCCGTCAGCTCATCCACCTCCAAGCGGGTGCGGCAGAAGACCAGCGCGGACGTAGGGCTGGTCATATCCAAGATGCGCCCAAGCGCCGCCACCTTATGGGGCCGCGCCACAAGATAGGCGGTTTGGCGAACGCGCGGCGCAGCGCCTGCCTTGACCGGCTCACGCGCAATTTTAATTTCGAGTGGATCGTGCAAATGCCGGTGCGCGATGGAGGCGATGCGGGGAGGCATGGTGGCTGAAAATAACGCGGTCTGACGCCCCCGAGGCGTCAGCCCTAAAATTGCGTCGAGATCTTCGGCAAATCCCATATCGAGCATTTCGTCGGCTTCATCCAGTACGACGATTTGCACCTGCTCCAACTTCATGGTATGGCGCCGGATATGATCCAGGGCGCGCCCCGGCGTGGCCACGACGATATCGACGCCGCGTTTCAGGGAGTGGAGCTGCTGTCCAATGGCTTGGCCGCCGTAAATGGCCAGCACGTTCAAACGTAGTTCCTTTCCGTAGCGATGGACGGCCTCCGCCACTTGGACGGCTAACTCCCGGGTCGGCACCAGAATCAGCGCCGAGGGATGCGCGCGTCGCGTCATGTGGGCAATGCGCTGGAGCAGCGGCAAGGTAAACGCGGCGGTCTTCCCGGTTCCGGTCGCGGCTTGACCCAGTAGGTCACGGCCGGCGAGCAGCGGTGGAATCGCTTCGCGTTGGATCGGCGTCGGTTCTTCGTATCCCAGCGTATCGAGCGCGGCAAGGAGTTTGGCTTCGAGTCCGAGCGCGGCGAATCCCGGCGAGAAACCACGCTCCGGGGGAGTACTGGCTGCGTGATGGGGCTCGGATTTATCGTGTTTCATAAGGGGTCAAATTACCTTCCCAGCGATGATGAGGGGCACCGTCTATTGATTGAATGGTCGTCAGGCCTTCATTCCATCGGTGATTTCCGTCGGATCACAGACCAACCGTTCCATGACTTCCGGCCAAGATTGGACGCGGGTCAGATGAGGATGCGGCTCTAACGCGCGATTTCTCGGATAATCCATCACAAAGCAACGAATGCCCTCTTCCAGATAGCGCGTAATATGTCGCGGGTGATCGTCGATCGCCACGGTGAGTTTCTCTGGGCTCTCGCATTTATTTTCCAGATGATAGAGAGCATCAAATGGAACGCCGTGTTGGCGTAGCCAGTCGCGCGTGAGCGGCTCAGAACTCGGCCGCCGGGCGGTGACCAAGACCAATCGATAGTGCTGATTGAGTTGCTCCAAGGCCTCACGCGCGCCGGGGAGCAGGGTCAATATACTCAAACGTGACTCGTGAAAGTCGTCGAATATCCTCTGGAGCAGGTGATCGGGAATCAGTTCAGTTGTGCTCGTCGGGGTGGCGGCGAATTCGCGCGGCCACGGCCGGCCGGTGTGAGTGATGGCCAACTCGTCGAGCATAGCGTCCACATCAGTCAGCACGCCGTCGATATCGATGCCGAAGGTCCGCCGAACGGTCGTTTTCATAATTTTCCATATTCGTGCGTGTACAAGCCGTGTATTGTACTGGGTTGCCTTCCGCAAATGCCACCACGATCTCCAGGAAAGGGACAAGCAGTTGCCTAGTCTTTGGCTGCTCGATACACGAAGGGCGCTATCCATTGCCACGTTAACGCAAGCAAGAGCGGCCACCACGTGAGATAGGCGATGGCGATCGTCGCCGCCACAACGCCGATCAGACCGGTCACGAGATGGTCAGGCCGCCCTCCCTCCCACCAGGACTGCAGCATCTTCACCGCGACCAACGCAATCCAACCAGCCGCCATATACAGCAGCATCGTCATCACAGTTTCGAGTGTCATCTTGCCTCCAGGTTGTCAGGAGAGTTTGTGACGTATTCACCGCGGACTCCATCTCGGATGGATGAAGCACGCGCCGTTCTGGATCAGTGAAATGAGTAAGGATAGAAATACGGGCTTACAGACTGGGAGATTTGACTTGAACTAAAATGGGTTTCTTTACCGGGGGCCGCTTGATGATGTGACGTGAGGTCGCCTTGCGGTCACGTTGCAGGCCCTTCAAGGTGACGGGACGTCGGGTCTTGGCCGATTGGAGCAGCGCTTCGATAATCCGGACGTCGTTCATCCCTTCTTCTCCGGAAGGTTCTGGGTTCCTGCCGCTTAGGATGCAATCGGAGAAGTAGAGTAGTTCAGGCGCGAATTGATCGCTACGTCGAAACGTCCGTTCCTTCGTTTTTCCATCAATCGTGACGTGTTGTTTGAGCGCCCCGACGTATTCATATGCCGGTTCGACGCGGAGGCGTCCTTTCGTGCCGACGACTTCATAGGCGGATACGTCCGCCGCGCCGAAGCTGCAAATGAAGGACGCGAGTCTGTCTTGCGGAAAGCGCAAGAGGGCCCCGGTCATTTCATCCACTTCCTTAAAGCGGCGGTCCGCTCCGCTGGCAGAGAAGGCGCTCACTTCTACCGGCTCCTCGCCGAAGAGATACCGGGCTGCATTGATGCAATAGATGCCGATATCGTAGAGCGGGCCGCCGCCGAATTTCCGTTGGACCCGGATATCGCCGGGCCGCACTTGCATCGTGAACGTCGAGTTAAATAGGCGCGGGGGGCCAATCTTATTAGAGTGGAGCATTTGGCCGGTGGTCATATTCGCCTCATCGAAATGAAGGCGGTAGGCGATCATGAGCTTGACGCCGCCGCGTCTTGCCGACTGTATCATTTGGGCGCACTCCGCTGCCGTCACCGCCATCGGTTTTTCGCACAATACGTGAATGCCGGCGCGGGCCGCGCGCACGGCGTAGTCACGGTGCATATTGTTAGGAAGAGCAATGTACACCGCGTCGATTTCGCCTTCGCGTAAGCACCGGTCATATTCGCGATACGAGTATATATGAGGGATGTCATAGCGAGCGCTTAACTGTTTGCGTTTCATTGCATTGCCGGACACCAGCGCCGTTAGCCGAGAATTCTTCGCCGCATGCGCGAACCCTGGAAGCACGGCGACCTGCGCAATATGGCCTAGGCCGACAACCGCATATCGCACCATTTTCTTTGGCATGAGCGTCTCCTCGTGCGCTACGAAATTATATAGTGGCACCCACCATGGCTCGTCAGTAGGGCAGGGGAGCAACCACTGTCAGTCGTATCCTACCGATATGAATTGCACTATGAGTGAGAAGTAAGTGTAGAGGGAGAGTGAAGATAAGGAGAGGAGCGCGGCGAACAGAGTAATAGATTAGGCGAGGAGTAGTAGGTTGCGTTGCTGCAATGCTTTCAGCGACCGCAGTCGAGTGATTTGATAATGCTGGGCACGCCCCGGTTCAAGTAGGCTCCATTGTTGAATGCGGACGGGGCTGACATTGTCTTCGATATCGGCAATCTTCACCCGAGTCGCCAAGGGATTCACCAGAACGCGTTCAAGATATTGAGCGTGAGATTCATTCGGCCGTTGGGTAATGGCGTCTAACGCCGCCAGAATAGCAGCAGGAAATCGTCCCGCTAGGTCTTCCCACCCGACGGGGGTATCTTCGATAACATCATGCAACACGCCGATAATCCGCTCTTCCTCAGTTGTGACATTCAGCATGACACGCAAGGAATGTAGGATGTAGGGTTGCTGACATTTGTCTAGCTGGCCGGCGTGAGCCTCAGTCGCGATCTGGATGGCTTTTTCTAATGGCGAGAATGTCAACGTCACCCCCCACAAGGTGGCGGATTATAGCATCGATAGGAAGGATGACGCGCACATTTGTTAGAAGAGGACGGTAGATAATGATGAAGACAAATGTCTCCGCATAGTCGGACGAATAGCTAATCGCCGTCTTATTATTGTGGGTGCTGCTCTCGCCGCAAAAGAATATAGGGATTCACCCTCGCACGATCTTCATGCACACTTTTAACGATGAGAGCCAGCGCGCTGACCGTAAACATGATGAGACCGCCGTCGGTTATGAAAGACGACAAGGTCAGCCTGGCAAAGATCACGGACGGGGGACAAACTCGATATGGAGCAGCGCCAGAGGCGGAACAACCACAAGCTCTGCTCCAAGGCCGGTGGATGCCTGAACAATTATCCGGAGCCTGATGACGAGCCCGGCCGCTAGAATATCGAAGAGTGTCAGGTCCATTGTTCGCAAGGTGAGTGGAAATCACGGGAAAGGTCGGAGACTAGTATAAACACTGCTTCCCAGCAAATGGTCTGGATTACCGCGATGAGGATTTGTCTGTCGTAGAAGATTTCTTTCGGGTGGAAGGTCCGACGTTTTCTACAGGCACGCGCGCGGGCTCTTTCCATAAACCGATCTTGGCTCGCCGCGCGTCTTGTTCAAATTCTGACAAGCGTTCATCGACCGCCGTCGCGGAAGCCTGTGCCCATCCTGCTTTGAGCATTTCGATACCCAACGAGCGGCCATCGGAAAGAAGGACGTCCCCCCACACTCGACGATGCCGATCGTGGCCTGTTGGTCTCACGATCACGGTACGCTTGTTCAACAAGGTGGCGACAAATGCTTTGGCCTCCGGACCAAAGGGTTGAATAAGGGCGGGACAGTCGATGCCCGCGACTCGAACAGCGATTATCTTGCCCCGATGACTGACCAAGAATTCGCTGCAGCTTCGTACAGAGGCAACCGGTCCACGAATCTCCGACTGAGCAGCGACGCTACGACCGGGATCTATACTCAATGCGGCTATCATAAAAAGGACGACGTGTATCGTGATGCGGCTACTCATGGCAATCCTTGCGTGAGAGTGCATTCATAACGCAAAGCCTCTCTCCGCGATGTCCGCAAAAATCCTACAGCCTATCTTGCTGCGATCTTCAAGTGATGTAGCCATCGTAGTCGAGATCCGGCTCTAGGCGGTACCGCTGGTCCAGGAGCCGACCAATTGCGAGACGATGGCCGTGCGGGTCGTACATTTCATCTTTTCCATAATATGCTTGATATGAGCTTTGACTGTCGGCTCGGTGATCCCAAGCGCATTTCCGATTTCCTTGTTCGTGAGTCCCTTGGTGAGCGCATGTCCAATCTCACACTCACGATGGGTCAAACCGAATCGTTCTTTGGCATCAACCGGCTTCACTGCCTGTTCAGTAATGTGTTCGAGGACGATCAAAAATCGTCGCCGTTCGATGGGCGAGTCTGCGCCGCCTTCGAAGGACGATGCTCTCAGGAGGATTCCCTCCCCCGAGGTGCCCATAAGACGCATGGTTTCCAGACGCTGACCCGTTGATGCCGGGGCTTGTCCTTTCAGTTTGGTATGGAGTTCTTCGCACAGCTCGGTGATCGCCTTCGGCATAAGAGCCGTCTCCGGCGTCGACCCTTGTTGGCGGAGAAGCGTAAGGATCTCCCAGGCCGGATCGTTGAGATGCAGCACTTCGCCCGGCCCATTCAGAATGACTATACCGGGACTTTTGCGTGACTCGACCAGTGAATGCAAATCGTGAACATTCAACGAAGATCGCGTATCCAGCGTCATGGTACTTTGGTTTAACATTCTGGCCTCCTTAAGGTGTATGCCCGTGTGTCTTTCATATGGCGTGCCCACTGACAAAATTCAGATTTTGTAAGTAGTATCATTAGCTTAGAGATTATGACGATCTAGCCGAGGCCGGTATGAGACGGTCTTCTACTGTCTCATGACACAGGTGGGCTGTCTTGCCTCCAGAGGACAGAAGCAATGCAGGCAGTGAGGTTGCTGCTCAACAGCGGCAGAAACTTCCAGGCACAATACCGGTCTTGATCAGAAGACAGTACGATTCGTCTTCACAATCGACTTGCGAGGACAAGATGCCTGATAGCTACGGGTCGAATACGCCAATGCGAGGAGAAGGTTGAAGGATTTTTCAGGGAAACTTATCGTTCGAGGCGATTGAGCCAGAGGTCTTTCACTGGCCTCTTTTTTGCTGTGGGTTCGCTATGAAAGGAAGACGTTCTGGAAAGCGATAGAGAGGAGGGAATATGTCGAGACGAGTATTTTTAAAGCAATCCGTGATGACGATTGCGGTGATAACCCGCGCCGAGGAAGTTTCCAGCGGCCTTCTCAAACGCACCATTGCGGGGGAATCTTCCAGGAGGATGTCCGAGAAATAGAAGAAATAGGTGGGCCGATATCTGGACGACCAGCAATCATTTTTACAAGAACTAATTTCCCTTTCAATGACTAGGAGTAAGTCGGCGCGCGGCCTACAGAAAGCCCGCACGCCGACTCGCTTCCAATTCACATCGGTCCTTTCTACTGCTTGACGATATCCAGTAATTCCACTTCGAAGACGAGCGTAGCGCCCGGTTTAATCACCGGCGGTGATCCGCGATCGCCATAGGCCAAGTTGGCCGGGCACACTAAGCGGCTCTTGCCACCCACCTTCATCTGTTGTACTCCCTCTGTCCAACACTTAATGACGTTTCCCAAAGGGAAGGTGGCCGGTTCTCCCCGTTGAACGGAACTGTCGAACACGGTGCCGTCCACGAGCGTGCCATGGTAGTGCACCTTCACCGTATCAGTTGCTTTCGGGGACGCGCCTTTTCCGGGCTTGATCGTGGTGATTACAGCTCCCGAGGGCGTCTTCGCCGCACCCGCTTCTGCCGCGGCTTTCGTGAGGAATGCCGCGCCTGATTTCTTTTCAGCTTCTGCCACGACGGCCGCGCGTGATTCTTGGAGTTTCTGGATCTTGGGTCCGTACGCTTGCATGTCGACTTTGCCGGCGCGCTTCAACACGCCGTCGGTGAGTCCCGTCTTGACCATCTCTAATTCGGCTTCGCTCAGATTAAAACTTCCCAGCGATTGACTGATCGCCTGGCCCAGGGCGTAGAGCGTTTTCTGATCGTCGTTGGCAGGTTCTACCGGAGTTGTGGCGGCATAAGCCGTCGACATTGTGAGGTAAGAGACGGTGGCGGCCACGATCAATGCGATCCGCATTGGTAATCCTTTCGTGAAGAGGTTGCAGAAATCCAACAACAAGCTGCCCACTGCACGCACTAAGAAGCGCCAAGATATGCCAGCGGAGCCGGCTGGTTCAACATGTTTCTTATGCCGAGCGATCGGATAACCGAGGGTCGTCAACGAGTGCGCGATGTTCGGCACACGATCATGATCCGCAGCTATGCAAGAGCCTCACGACCATGGAAGGCGTGGAAGTCTATGGCGGGACCAACCGGCACGATGCGCGTGGGATTAATTTCATCGTGCGTCATATAGTAGTGCCGTTTGATATGGTCGAAATTCACCGTCTCCGCAATCCCTTTCATCTGATAAAGGTCCTTCACGTAGCCGAAGAGATTCGGATAATCGGTGATGCGTCGAATGTTGCACTTGAAATGGCCATGATAGACGGCATCAAAACGGATCAATGTCACGAACAGCCTCCAATCGGTCTCGACGAAAGAAGAGCCGAAGAGATAGCGCTGGGTAGCTAGACGCGATTCCAATATATCCAAGGTGTCGAACAAGCGGCGGACCGCGCGCTCGTATGCGCTTTGCGTCATGGCAAATCCTGCGCGGTATACCCCATTGTTGACCTGTTCATAGATGAGTGCGTTTAATTCATCGATCGCACGTCGGCTACCGTCCGGATACAAATCGATCCGACTGTCCGTGTACCGATCGAAGGAGCGATTGAACATGCGCATGATGTCGTCGTCGGAATTGCTGACAATGCGTCGGCGTTCGCGATCCCACAACACGGGCACAGTGACCCGCTTCTGATAGGTTGGATCGGTTGCCAGATAGGCTTCGCGCAAAAAGTGAAAGCCATTGATCGAATCGGTCGAGTGTCCCGGCCCGTTTCGAAATGCCCACCCACGCTCGTCACGGATGGGGTCGACAACCGTCATGCCGACGACGGCTTCCAGCTTCTTCAGCGAGCGGACAATAATGGTGCGATGAGCCCAGGGGCAAGCCAAAGATACGTACAGGTGATATCGCATCGGGACGGCCGGATAGCCCGAACGCCCGTCCTCCGTGATCCACTCTCGGAAGCCATCCTCTTGCCGGGTAAATTCGCCTTCTTCATTTTGTTCGTGAGGAAACTGGGGTGCGCTTGGCATCTCTCATCCGTACTTGAGGTCTGGATATCTTATCGATCTGAGTCGAGAGGTTGAACGCTTCTCACGGCGTGGACAAATCGAAGCGCGGCAGGGTGTTCATCGAATCAACCGTGACGACAACCAGCGCAGCGGCCTACTCATGGCGATTCACCTCAATAGGAAGGACCACCGAGATGGCCCCGCCGAGATCGCCTTCTTTGAAGCCTTCCTTGTTGTAGCCGGAGATATCGACTTCGCCTTTTGGTTTTCCATGACAGGCCAGGCATGGCTTGTTGTAGAACAGCGGTAAGAGCACTTGAATTGAACGGTCAGGCAGCTGTTGCTCCATGACATGGTCGCCCACTCTGGGGTGATTTTTCTGAACGACCAGCAAGGTCTGTTCTTCGCGTTCGTCGGGTTTATTGTCGGGATTTCTGGAGTCGATGCCGGGAGGTCCGATTTGCCGCAGCTTCAGCCCGGTGTCTTTGGAGAAGTTTTGGGCCACGCGAGTGGCAAAAGTCGCCGGGATAAATCCTTTGAATCCGATGCCCTTCTTATTGATATCCCGCTGGGCATCCTGAACTTCCTTCTGCATAAAAAAGACTAGCCGTTGCAGTAAAGGCTTGGCGCGTTCCGGTAACGGCGATGAAGGAAGGGCCCGGATGTCGTGGCCGGTCCTCGCCAAAAACTCTTTTCGCAATCGGCCTTCAAACACCGAGGCGGAAAAATCTTTGTCCTCTAGCCGAGGATTGTTAATGGTCGGTTGCGCTTTCCCTAGGACGACTCGTCCCGAATCCAAAAGTACCGCTAAGAGCCGAGCGGTTTCGCTTGCTTCTACCTTTCCCACACCGAAGGGTTCGTCGGTTGCAGCGGCCGTGACCGGTGGTTCGATCTGACGAGACGGCGGATGGTTCCCAAGCGGCGCGGCGCTGACGGGGGCCATCGGCTTGAGCGGGACCTCCTCCGGAGGTGTGGGTTGAGCGGAGGGTGATCCCGGCGCCATCGCCGTCGGTTCCGATTCCGATGCTGTGACGCTCGCAGCGTTCCTCGGCGGATTCCACAGGGCAAATATCAGGACCGAAATCGTCAGCAGCACAGCAGCCGCGGCGGTGAGTGCCATGCGGTTATTCCACCAGATCCCTTGTTGAATGCCTTCCCGCTCGGCAATGACGCGGGTGACGGTCGCGCGCGAAATCGTAGGCTGTCGGAGGCGGAAGCCGGCAATCAGCGCATTGTCGCATAGGATATTGAGCCGCCTTGGAATGCCCTGGGCCGTCTTCACGATAGCGGACAACGCACCGGCCGAAAAAATCGGTCGCTGGTCACGGCTGGCCTGCAGCAATCGGTGTTGAATGTATTCGAGACTCTCTTTCCTAGTGAGCGGCAAAATTCGACCGCGAAGCGCAATGCGTTCTCGTACATGACGCAATTCGTGACGGTCCAGGACGATGTCCAGTTCGGGCTGTCCCATAAGCACAATTTGGATGAGCTTCTCCTCCGCCGTCTCCAAATTGGACAGCATTCGAATCCCTTCGAGCGTGTCGACAGGCATACACTGCGCTTCATCGATGACCAGCACGATCGCACGATTGTGACGCTGTTCCGTCAACGCGAATTCATGGAGCCGGCTGACCATCTCCGCCGACTGGCCGCTGCCCGGATCAATGCCGACCTGGGTCAGAATGGTGAACAACAGCCGCTCGAACGCAATATTAGGATTATAGATATGAACGGTTTTTTGAGGCAGCGGCGCGGCGATGGTGAGATATCGGCGAATGATCGTCGTTTTTCCAACACCGACCTCACCCGTGATGACGATAACGCCTTTTCGTTCCTTCACCCCATAGAGGAGTGAACTCAACGCTTCCCGGTGGCTGGGACTGAAAAATACGGCGTCCGCATCGGGAGTCGTTCGGAAGGGCTCGCTGATTAGGCCGTAGAAATCGATATACATACGATCAGGTTGTCACGCATAGCGACAGACCAGTGCAGTCCGTCCATGTTGGGGCTCCGGCGTTCTTTCCACCTCTTTTTTCGGCCGAATAAATTCTTAGGTCCATCGGACAATGATGAGTTTTGTGTAGGTTATACGGAGGTGCCATAGTGACGACTAATACGCATTTGTATTAGTGTACGGGTCGCCGGTTTCAATTGCAATTGTCTGTTGTTTTTTCGTTCGACCACTGCCATGCAAAGGCGCAGGCGGATGACGGGAACGTTTTGTCGGCGATCGGCTTTCGCACGGTCGCCTAATATGCTAGCCTCTCGATGCACGTTCGGTCGTCAGAGGGCGAGCTCCCACGGAGTTTGGATGCACCAGATGGAGGAATGCCATGTCGGATAGGAAGGTGATCGCCGTCGTCGGCGCAACCGGAGCCCAGGGTGGAGGCTTGGTTCGTGCAATCATGAGTGACACGGAAAGCGGGTTCACGGCGCGTGCGCTCACCCGTGACATTCATTCGGCGAAGGCGAAGGAGCTGGCTCAACTCGGCGCCGAAGTGGTGGCGGCGGATGTTGATGATCTGGACAGTCTGAAGCGGGCGTTCAAAGGGGCATACGGTGCCTTTTGTGTGACGTTTTTTTGGGCGCATCTGTCGCCGGAAAAGGAGTACGCCGAAGCCAAAGCCATGGCTGAGGCGGCAAAGCACGCAGGTCTGCAACACGTCGTCTGGTCCACTCTTGAAGATACGCGACAGTGGGTGCCTCTCAGTGATGCTCGTATGCCCACGCTGATGGGAAAATACAAGGTCCCGCACTTCGACGCCAAGGGCGAAGCCAACCGCGTCTTCAATGATTTGGGTTTGCCGACAACGTTTCTCTTAACCGCATTCTATTGGGAAAATTTTATTAATTTCGGTGCCGGACCCAAGAAAGGTGCGGATGGAAAATTGGCGTTGACCCTGCCGATGGGCGACAAAAAACTGCCCGGCATCGCGGCCGAGGACATCGGAAAATGCGCGCTGGGAATTTTTAAGAAGCCGAAAGAATTTATCGGACGCACGGTCGGCATTGCCGGTGAACATTTGACGGGGGCGCACATGGCGGCCGCCCTGACAAAGGCATTGGGACAAGAGGTGCGTTACAACGCGGTGACGCCTGAGACTTACCGCGGATTCGGGTTCCCCGGCGCCGACGATCTCGGCAATATGTTCCAGTTTAAACGCGACTTCGAGCCGATCTTCTGCGGCGCTCGGAAGGTGGAAGTCAGCCGTTCGCTCAACCCTGCATTGCAGAATTTCGAGACGTGGTTGACGCAGAACAAGAATCGCATTCCATTAGAGTGATGGCGGGAAAGCCCGGCCCATCATTCAGCAGGCTGTGCTTGTACGCCTAGGATTGGTGTACGGATGCAGTAGGCGAAATCGGCGGTCTCTCCAGCTGTTAGATTTCCTTCGACCACATGGCAAACAATCCATGCCCGCCCATGCTCACGTGCCCGCCCGGATCGCGGAAGATTCCGAAGTTATAGCTGTAGCCGACCTCGATCTGCGATCGGAAGGGCGCGCCGCTAACGATGCCGCCTCCCAATGCCGGAAGCGGATCCGTTTGAAATCGAATCGAGCCGTCTGGGCCGAACAGCGGGCGTTCCACGAGTCCATACGTTGCTCGGATATACGGATACATGAAGAACAGCAGTTCATAGCGATAGATCAGGTCGGCAATTCCATATTTCGTCGGGAACAGTTCGTTGAACTGGACGCCAGGCATGACAGGCAGTGAGAGAGCCTCCCATTCATATCCCGTCGGTCTTCCCGGCAAACGAAAAGCGGAGAACCGGTCCAAGTGTCGGCCGATCCCCCCATAAAGAGATGAGACCAGCCGGTGCCGTTCACTCTCTACAAAGGGCACACCGCCGGCCGCCACCGCATAGGCACTGACCAACTGATACGTTTTTTCCTGTTGGGCATTCGGTGGCGGAAAAGCAACTCCGCCCCACTGACTCCAATGGGCGCGGTGACCATACATGGCATCGCCGCCGAAGGAAAACCCCGCATGCGGCAGCTCCATGAGATTGCGATCCAGCGCATCGAGGCGTAGTCTAAAATGAGCGCGACCTTCATACGTATCGGCAGGGACGACAAAATTTGGGGACGTGTCCCCACTGCGTTGGAACCAGCGATAGCCGGGTTCATAGGTGAGCGACACTTCGAGGGCATTATCCTGCGATTTCCCTGGTAACTGTTCTCGGTAACCGATTCCAGCCCCCGCAAACAAATAGCTCCATTGGATTGCCACCGGCGCGATGCGTTGTCCTTCGACGTATTCGGCTCGGCCAAACGGAATGATAGTGTTGTCAAACGTTAAGACGAGTTCCCACCGCTTCAACGATCGTGACCCAATATTGAAGTTTATATCGTTGACTACCCCGGCCACGGTGGCGCGAAGGCGGCGGTAATCGTCATCCCAGTTATGCCACACAAAGAGCGAGCCGAACGGCAACACCTCCAACATACTGGGGCCGTTCGGTATATACATAACCCCAAAATTAATTGCGGTAACGTTTCTGCGATCGCGTGCAGGCACGTCGACCCGCTCGCCCAACAGTTCCGTGTGATAACTTTCTCCAGCGAGCGGCGTGTCCTTGTCGTCGGCAAAGGCGGATGAAAGGCTAATAAGGCAGAGAGCCAAAGAGAGCGAGGACGTGGAGAGCATTCTCCTGCAAAATGTTTGGATGGCGCGCGTCAGCTTCATAGAGTCGTCATTCGTCTGAGCAGTTTGCCCTGCTTAGGAGATTAACCGTAAGAGGAGCGGCGCGTGTCTGTGTGTAGGATAAATTAGTACCTAACGTGTGATTGATTTTTGATGAGCCGTGCGGTCAGGGTATGTGTGATTCGTGCTATTAGCCTTGTGTTCCTATGGGCTATTCAAATATACATCGTAGTTCCATTTTTGAAAAAGCAATGTTCAGATCATTTTATTTCTTGTCGCCTGAAAGATCTCTTGGCGCTGTGAGGAATAGATTTCAAGACCCACATGAATGAGGGTCGGGGATGATGAGATGAAAACCTTCTCGGCCTTACCATCATTTGGACTGACACGGCCGTCAGCGCTCCGGCGGACTCATTTTTCCCCCATCCACAGGTAAGGTTGGGACTCGGTTATTTTACTGTCTTACACAAGGAGGGTTGATAATGATGCGATGGTGGATAGCCATGGTCTGTTTATTGATCACGACACCAAGTGGCGCGGCTGAGTTTCGGTTGACCAGTCCTGTGGTGAAGGAACAGGGAACAGTCGCAAACGAACAAGTGTTTAATAGTTTTGGATGCAGTGGTAAAAACATTTCGCCCGAATTGCATTGGGACAATGGTCCGTCAGAAACAAAGAGTTTTGCCATCACGGTGTACGATCCGGACGCGCCGACCGGAAGCGGATGGTGGCATTGGGTCGTCTTCAACATTCCAGTCAGCGTCCATATGCTGCCTGCCAATGCGGGCAAGCCGGACAATGTCATTGCTGAAGGAGCGATCCAAAGCATGACCGATTTTGGCCAGCCGGGTTACGGCGGACCATGCCCCCCGAGCGGCGATAAACCGCATCGCTACATATTTACTGTCTATGCCTTGAAGGTGGATCGGCTCCCGCTCAAAAAGGATGCGTCGGGCGCCATGGTGGGCTTTTACCTCAATCAGCAGGCACTGGCGAAGGCCTCACTCACGGCACGTTACGGCCGCTGAAGGCACGAGAGGTCAAGGAGGTGAATTGATGAAAGTCATGGTGGTCGGAGCCACAGGGATGATCGGGCGGGCAGTCGTCGAGAAGTTAGCGGCGCGGCACGAGGTCATCAAAGTGGGACATACCGGCGGCGATTACCGGGTGGATATTGCGTCAGCCGATTCCATCAAACGGCTGTATGAGGCTGCCGGGCCGATCGACGCGGTCGTGTCGGCTGCCGGTGTGGCACAATTTGCACCGTTTGATCAACTCACGGATGATGACTTTCTGATGAGCGTGCACAACAAATTGATGGGCCAAGTCAATTTGGTCCGGATCGGCTGTCCCTATCTCAGCAACGGCGGATCGTTCACGGTGACCAGCGGTGTATTGGGGCGAGAACCCATGAAGGGAAGCGCTGCGATTAGTTTGGTCAATGCGGGCCTCGACGGGTTTGTCCGCGCGACGGCTCTGGAACTGCCGCGCGGCCTCCGCGTGAACGCCGTCAGCCCAGTCTGGGTTAAGGAAACGCTGATCTCCCTCGGTATGGATAGTACAAACGGCATGCCGGCCCAGCAGGTCGCCTTAGCCTACGTGGAAAGCGTGGAAGGCAAACGAAACGGCGAGGTGATCGATACCCGCGATTTCGCAAAATGAATCGCATTAGTAGCGACCATGAAGGCATGAGCTCCTATGTGTAAATTGTCTGATGGACGAACGTCACAAGCCGCTGAGCCATCCATCGCTCCATCAAAGAAAAGACTCTTCCTCCTCAGGAGTTGCCGTGACTTTAGAGTCTCTTCTTGTAACGCTTCTCTCCGCTGAACGAGTGACCATCGGATGATTCTCGGCTTTGTCATCCTTTACCTTCTCATCTCCCTCGCGATCGGTCTTTATGCCTCCACACGGGTCCACAATGCGAGTGATTTCGCTGTGGCCGGCCGTACTTTGCCGCTGCCGGTCGTGACGGCGACGGTCTTCGCGACCTGGTTTGGGGCGGAAACCGTTTTCGGAATTTCCGCCACCTTTGTCAAGGACGGTCTGCATGGTGTCGTAGCCGATCCATTCGGCTCCAGTCTATGCTTGATCTTGGCGGGACTATTTTTCGCGCGCCGCCTCTATCGTTTGAATCTGCTCACCATCGGCGATTACTACCGGATGCGGTACGGCCGTACCGTCGAAGTGCTCTGTACACTCTGTATTGTCGCGTCCTATCTCGGTTGGGTCTCCGCGCAAATCAAGGCGCTGGGACTGATCTTCAATGTGGTCTCGCAGGGGATGGTGAGTCAGAGCGCCGGCATGATGATCGGGACCATGATTGTCCTTATCTATACGACGTTCGGGGGCATGTTCTCTGTGGCCATTCTAGATTTCGTTCAAATCACCGTGATCATGGGTGGGATGCTTTATATTGCGTCGGAGATCAGCGGATTGGCCGGCGGGGTTGGTGCCGTCATTGACCATGCGGCCGCAGCGGGGAAGCTGGATTTCTTTCCCACGGCGAGTGTCGGAGCCTGGATTCCTTTCATCGGAGCGTGGATCACGATGATGTTCGGTTCGATCCCGCAGCAAGACGTGTTCCAGCGCATCACGTCGGCGAAGAATGAGGCCACTGCAGTACGTGGGTCGGTCCTTGGCGGATCGCTCTACTTCGGCTTCGCCTTTGTCCCAATGTTCTTGGCCTACGCGGCCACGCTGATCGACCCGCACATGTTCGGAACATTGCTGAAGACAGATTCGCAGCTCATCTTGCCGACGCTCATTCTCCAACACACGCCGCTGCCGGCACAGATTATCTTTTTCGGCGCCGTACTATCGGCCATCATGAGCTGCTCCTCGGCCACCTTATTGGCCCCGTCGATCGCGTTTAGCGAAAACATTATCAAAGGGCTGGTTCCCCATATGGATGATCGCACCTTGCTTCGGATCATGCGTCTGGTGCTCGTCTGCTTTGCCGGCGTGGTCTTGATCTTCGCATTGAACTCGCAGGCCAGCATTTTCAAAATGGTGGAAAGCGCCTATAAAGTCACGCTGGTGGCCGCATTCATTCCGCTTGTTGCCGGGCTGTATTGGCGGCGCGCTAACACCCATGGAGGGATAGGCGCCATCGCCGGGGGGCTCATCACCTGGATCACGCTGGAACTGGTCGGTTCAACCGACACCCTCTGGCCGCCTCAAGTGGTCGGATTTCTGATGGCGATCATCGGCATGATCCTGGGATCACTGCTGCCCCGACGCCTCCTGAAACCCACCCATGCACGCGTCACGTTGTTTTCATCTCGTCGTTGACGCCGCGCATAAAGCCGGAGAGGTTAGGAGTAATAATACGTACGCTATTGCCGCTTGTGATTACTACGGTCGTGGTATATGCTTCATGCATGCGTTCCGCCCCGGTTCTCCTTCTGGATGATGATCCGGTCGTTCTCGAACACTTGCCGCAGTTGCTGATGCGGCGGTTTCCCACCGTCGCGGTGGAGACGTTTTCTTCTCCTCGAGAAGCTCTGCTGCGGTTCGAGCGGCGAGACTACTCTGTCGTGGTCACCGGTGTGACCATGCCCGACATGAATGGCCTTTCCATCCTCGAAGCGGTCACACAACGACGAACAGCGACTCCTGTTGTGTTGATGACAGGACACGCAGATGAATCATTGATGCGACGTGCCTTTGATCTGGGCGCGTACGACGTGCTCTGCAAACCTCTCGACCGGACCGAATTTACCGACGTCATCCAATCTGCCGTGGAGACGAGGGCGCTCGCTCGTCGTGTTCAGGCGACACAGTTGATCCTAACGAAGTGGAAGAAACGTTTCATCCTGCTCCAAGAGGTCATCAACGGAGCCAATGACCGACCTCTCGATCACCTCAAGGATGAGGCGCTCCACATGGTGTTGTCGTCCCGCCGTCTGAATGGTCACAGTCTGGTCACTATCGGCGCGTCGATCGAGCGGTTGCAACAATACGTGCTCATTAACGAGAAGAAGCTGCACGAAGCCCGTCAACAAGTGATGGCCTGCTACGACTGCCATCGCCGGCTCGCCTTCACGCGTGGTATGCGTCCCTAGCGATCGTCTATTCGCCCAGTTCTTTAGTGGGGTTTCGCTCCGGAGATGTTTTGAACGTGGCTGGCTGCCGCGTCTAGGACCTGTTCGGCAGAAAGGATTGCAGGACGTCCTTCCAACTTATAATGCCTTCTACGTGACCATCCTTGTCGACGACCGGCAAGCAAGAGATCTTCTTCTCGATCAGCATGTGGCCCGCCGTTTCGACGCTCGTCCCCAACCGCACCGTCACGCAATGCCGACTCATGATCTGGTGCGCGCGTTTGTTCAGCGTCGCGCGATCGCGAACCGTCTCCGATAGCGTGTCGACATATGGGCTCATCGCTTTAAGGAGATCACGGTCCGAGATGACTCCGAGGAGTTGTCCGTCGCCGACGACCAAAAGATGGTGAAAGTGGAACTCCACAAACAATGCGCGCGCCTTCTCGAGTGAATCATCCGGAGAGACGGTCACGACGCTCCGTGACATGATCTCTTCAACCGTCATCGGAGAAGGGCCGGTGGAAGGGAAGGATGGGAAGCCGGTTATCGTAACCATTCTAGTCGTTCTATCGGTCGGCGTCGGGGGATTCTTAAGGGCTCTTGCATCAGGTCTGAGCCCAAAAAACTTTAGTCACCAAAGTGTTAGGCGAGCGGCTCAAAATCAGTCTTGAGCCGATAACCGACGCCAAGTTCGGTTAGTAGATATCGGGGCTGAGCTGGATGGGGTTCGAGTTTGTTCCGCAGTTGTCGCATGTACACACGGACGTAATGATGCTCATCGATGTGCAATGGACCCCAGACTTCTTTTAACAGTTGTCGATGCGTGACAACCTTGCCGGCGTAATGGATGAGTACCATCAGCAGCTTATATTCGATCGGCGTCAGGTGTATCTCCTGTTCGTTCACATACACGCGTCGACGAGTCAAATCAACTCGCAAGCCACCGGTGGAAAAGGCGTCCTCGGCGGAGTTTTGTAAGAGACGGCTTAGGTGACGTAAGGCGGTTCGCATGCGGGCAAGCAATTCCGGGATGCCAAAAGGCTTGGTGACATAATCATCCGCCCCTAAATCGAGAGCATCGACTTTCATCTGTTCCTGGTCTCGAGCAGAAATAATTAGAATGGGAATGGTCCCCCACGTTCGTAGTTGTTTGATGACGTCGAGTCCATCCATATCGGGCAGGCCAAGATCGAGCAAAATCAGATCCGGATTTCTTGCGGTCGCTTGCGCCAATCCGTCTTGGCCCGTGGTCGATTCGATGAGGCGGTAGCCTTGAACTGGTAAGGAGGTGCGAAGAAACCGACGGATTTCCGGCTCATCCTCGATGAGCAAGACCAACGGCTCGTGGGGGACCGTCTGACTCATGTTTGCTGGGACTCCGCCGCATTGTGCCCCATGGATGCCTCCACATTCTGATGGTCATCGAGTGGCAGCGTAAAGCGGAAGACGGCCCCCCCATCAGGACGATTCTCGGCCCAAATTCTGCCGCCATGCGCTTCAATGATGCCCTGGCAAATCGTCAGGCCCAGCCCCAGTCCTCCCTCGCGCTTCGGCGTTCCACGATAGAATTTTTCAAAGACCCGTTGTTCGTCGCCTGGCTGGACGCCGGGTCCGCGATCCGCGATTTCACAGACGATCATCCCATTGTTTGGCATGACCGAAATGTCAATGGTGCCGTCTGGCGGGCCATAGGCCATCGCGTTATCGAGGAGGTTGATAAAGACCTGTTCGATTAAGATGGCATCCATGGGTATCATGGACAGGTTTTCCGGCAAATGGGTCACAATCCGGTATGGTTCCAACCGGCGCTCAAGGCGCTGCAAGGCTGAGCCGATGACTTCTTCCACCGGGTGCCGTTCCTTCTTGAGTTGCAGGCTCCCCGCTTCGAGACGGGTCATGTCGATGAGGTTTTTGAGTAACCGGTCCAATCGGTGGCCTTCTTCGTAAATGGCCTGGACCAACTGCCGGCGGGCGGTGCCGTCATAATGCTCCCCCTCTTTCAAAAGGCTGCTGGCCGCTCCTGTAATCGTCGCGAGCGGCGTGCGCAAGTCATGCGACACCGAACTCAAGATCGCGCTGCGCATCCGTTCAGTGGCGGCCTGGACATGGGCCTGTTGAGATTCCTCGGTCAGCCGAGCCCGCTCGATGGCGAGCGCGACTTGATTGGCGAACGTTTCGAGCAAATGGATCTGTTCCGGGTTGAGCAAGTGCGATGGGTGTGCCGGTCGAAGGGCCACGACGCCGATTGGGCCGCGCGATGCCAAGAGCGGAAGGTATAGAGCGGTGGCGCCGGGCAAGGTATTGGTGCCGAGGCCGGCCCGCTCTTTGTGGTCAAACACCCATTGGGCCACACCGGCTTCCTTGGGATTGATTTCGAAGAAGAGCTGTTGGCTCCGCTGCAGCGCCACTCGACAGGAGTCGTCCGGGAGGAAAACCGCCACCTGGCTCTCAAACACGGTGTGGAGATGCCGGCACGCGACATCAGTAAGTTTGTCGACGCCCCGATGCGTGGCGAGATCTCGGCTCATTGCGTACAGCACTCCCGTGCGACGTTCGACGTATCGTGCGGCTTCCGCCTGTTGCTTGGTCTTGGCCGCCAAGCTGCTGATGAGCACGGCGACGGCAAGCATGACCCCAAACGTCCACACATATTCGATGTCGGAGACGGCAAAGGTAAAAAACGGAGGGATAAAGAAGAAATCGAAGGCCGCCACGCTCAGCACAGAGGCGAAGATCGACGGTCCTCGGCCCCATTGTGTCGCGACAATGACCACACCCAGTAAATACAACATAATAAGATTGGCGACGCTGAAATACGGAAACATGAACGAGCTGATCGCTGTGCAAGCGCCGACCGCCAAGCCGGCGTTTCCATAACTGGACGGGCGACTGGTTCGCTGTAGGATGTGGGCGAGTCGCGGGCGGCTCTCACCGGCTTCCGCTGTGATGACGTACACATCGATATCTCCGCTTCGTTGGACGAGGTCGTTTACGACCGAGCCGAACAGCCATTGTTTCCACCGTGACCGAATCGGTTTCCCCACGATGATCTTTGTGACATTGCGGCTTCTCGCGTACTCCAACAGTTCTTGACTGACGTGTTCGCCGGTCAACGTGACGGCCTCGGCGCCCAATTGCTCGGCAAGACGCAACGTCTGAAAGACGGGACTCCGTTCATCTTCGGACAATCGGAGATGGCGTGATGTTTGAATGTACACGGCGATCCATTTGGCGTGGAGGCCGGCGGCCATGCTGCGCGCGGCTCTGACGAGGCGGATGCCACGAGGATTCAGGTTCACGCAGACCATGAGCGTTTCCCCGGCCGGCCAGGTCTTCACGACGGCATGATCGCGCCGGTACACTTCCATCTGCTGGTCGACACGTTCGGCAGTGCGCCGAAGCGCCAATTCCCGCAAGGCGATCAAATTGCCTTTGCGAAAAAAGTTGTCGAGCGCATGCCGAGCCTGGTCCGGCATGTAGACTTTGCCTTCCTTGAGACGCTGGAGCAAATCGTCGGGAGGAAGATCGATCAGCTCTACATCGTCCGCGCGTTCAAGAGCTGAATCGGGCACGGTTTCCCGCACCCGTATGCCAGTAATTTGTGCCACGACATCGTTCAAGCTTTCCAGATGCTGCACATTGATGGTGGTGTAGACATGAATGCCGGCTGCCAACAATTCTTGGACGTCCTGCCAGCGCTTGGTGTGGCGTGACCCGGGCGCATTGGTATGGGCGAGCTCGTCAATAAGGATAAGGGTAGGGTGGCGAGCCAAGGCGGCATCGAGGTCGAGTTCCTCAAGCCGCACGCCCTGATGGTCGATCACGCGGGGCGGCAATGTCTCCAGGCCCTCCATCAGAGATTCGGTTTCGATGCGACCGTGTGTCACGACGACTCCGGCTACGACATCCACGCCCTCGCGTTTCTGCTCGTGGGCCGCTTCCAGCATGGCATAGGTCTTCCCGACACCTGCGGTCGCGCCAAAGAAGATTTTAAGTTTTCCGCGAGCGGCGCGGGTCTCTTCTTCTTGGGCGCGCTTCAGCAATGCATCGGGATCGGGTCGGCGAGGATCCATCATACCCTCACAAGACTATCTGTATAGCGACGCTATTATAGTGTTCCGCAAATGCTTAACCTAGGGGGCATGAGCATGCCGGTACATGTGCCGACGGACGATGGCGGAGTGGCCGATGTCGAATGTCATGGGCAGGGGAGAGTACACAGACGTGGCAATCGTGAACAGGTTAATGAGCGTCTACTTCAAGCCGTCCAGTTCCAGGTTCAACTCGAGGACGTTCACGCGAGATTCTCCCAGGATTCCCCACTGACGTCCTTGCGTGTGTTGAGCGACCATCTGTCGGACCGTAGCTTCGTCCAGACCACGAGTTCGCGCGACGCGCCTGACTTGATACTCGGCGGCCGCCGGGCTGATGTGCGGGTCCAATCCACTGCCGGATGCCGTGACCAGATCGACAGGGATGGGGGCTCCATTTTCAGGATCGGATGCTTTCAGTGCATCGACCCGGCTTTGGACGGCTTTCATCAGGGCTTCATTCGTGGGTCCGAGATTAGATCCGGATGACGCCGCGGCGTTGTATGGAAACGGAGCGGTCGCGGAGGGCCGGCTCCAGAAGTATTTGGGATCGTCGAACGGCTGTCCGATCAAGGACGAGCCGACCACTCGACCGTCTTTGACGATCAAACTACCGTTGGCTTGGTATGGAAACAGCAGTTGCGCAAGGGCCGTGATCCCAAGCGGGTACACAAGTCCGGTCAGGAGCGTCAGGAGCAATAGCAACATGATGGCGGGTTTGATTTGCGCGCGCATAGATTCCTCTCAGGTTAAGCCGAGGACGGTCAGAAGCATGTCAATGAGCTTGATGCCGATGAAGGGGACGAGGATGCCGCCCACGCCGTAGACCAACAGGTGTCTGCGTAGCAGCGGTCCGGCCCCGATGGGGCGATACTTGATGCCTCGCAGGGCCAGCGGTATCAGGGCAATGATAATAAGAGCGTTAAAGATGACCGCGGACAGGACGGCGCTTTCCGGGGTGGCGAGATGCATGATGTTGAGCGCGCCGAGCGCCGGATAGGTGGTCGCGAAGGCCGCGGGGATAATTGCAAAGTATTTGGCCACATCATTGGCGATGCTGAACGTTGTGAGGGCGCCGCGCGTCATCAACAACTGCTTGCCGATGGCGACGATTTCCAACAGTTTCGTAGGATTGGAATCGAGATCGACAAGGTTCCCGGCTTCCTTGGCGGCTTGGGTGCCGGTATTCATAGCCACGGCGACGTCGGCTTGCGCAAGTGCGGGCGCGTCGTTGGTGCCGTCTCCCGTCATCGCGACCAGGCGACCGCCGGCTTGCATTTCACGAATCAATTTGAGTTTGGCCTCGGGCGTGGCCTGGGCGAGAAAATCGTCCACGCCTGCTTCAGCTGCGACCGCCGCGGCTGTCTGCGGATTATCGCCGGTAATCATTACGGTCTTGATCCCCATGCGCCGCAGTTCGACAAATCGCTCTTTAATGCCGCCCTTCACAATATCTTTGAGATGAATCACACCCAATACGCGGGCGCCTTCAGCTACCACCAGCGGCGTACCGCCCTGCTTGGCAATGCTTTCAACGGCCTGTGTCACCATGGAGGAAAACGTGCCGCCGAGATGATTGACATAGGACTCGATGGCATCGGCTGAGCCTTTGCGGATCTCGCGGCCGTTCAAGTTGACGCCGCTCATACGAGTTTGAGCGGTGAACGGGATAAATGTGGCACCCAGTTCCTGGATCTCCCGCGCGCGCAAACCGTACCGCTCCTTGGCCAACACGACGATACTCCGGCCCTCCGGCGTTTCATCGGAGAGCGAGGACAATTGCGCGGCGTCGGCCAAGGCATTCTCTTGTACTCCTTCAGCCGGGACGAACTCAGTTGCTTGCCGGTTCCCCAATGTGATGGTGCCCGTCTTATCAAGGAGCAATACGTCCACGTCACCAGCCGCCTCGACGGCTTTTCCTGACATGGCAATGACATTCGCTTGCACCATACGATCCATCCCGGCGATGCCGATCGCGGACAAGAGCGCGCCGATGGTTGTGGGAATCAAGCACACCAGCAAGGCTATCAACACCGTCATGGTGACCGGTATGCCGTGTCCGGCCGCTTGTACGCTGTAGAGCGAGAAGGGGAGGAGGGTAACTGTTGCCAGCAGGAAGACAATGGTCAATGCAGCCAGAAGAATATTGAGTGCGATTTCATTCGGCGTCTTCTGACGCTTGGCGCCTTCGACCATCGCGATCATCCGATCGAGGAATGTTTCTCCGGTCCCGGCCGTGACTCGAATGATCAGCCAATCGGACAGGATGCGGGTGCCTCCCGTCACGGCGCTGCGGTCGCCAGACTCACGAATGACCGGCGCGCTCTCGCCCGTGATGGCGCTCTCGTTGACCGAGGCGACCCCTTCGATGACTTCTCCGTCGGCCGGAATAAAGTCCCCGGCTTCGACAAGGACAACGTCGCCCTTCTTTAGGGCATTGGCCTCGACGACCGCGAAGACCTCTCCTTTTCGAGACGCAATGGCAGGCGATCTACAAAACTCCGTTCCCTGTTGAAATGGGCCGAGTTGTTTGGCGGTCATCTCGCGTCGGGCTTGTCGCAGCGAGTTGGCTTGTGCCTTGCCTCGGCCTTCTGCCATCGATTCCGCAAAATTGGCGAACAGTACGGTGAACCACAACCAGAGCGTCACACTGAGAATAAACCAGGTCGGGGCTTCGCCGCGTCCGAATACGGCTTGAAACAAGAGTCCCGTCGTGACGATGCTTCCCGCCCACACGACGAACATCACGGGATTGCCCAATTGATGCCGAGGCGTGAGTTTGCGACAGGCATCTACCACGGCCTGGCGAAGAATTGCCGGCTCGAAGAGCGACGTTGATTTCTGTGCTGTGGTCAGTGCGGCCATGGATTCCTCACAGTGACAGTGTCACAAGCCGATCATGGTCAAGTGTTCGACGAGTGGACCGAGCGCCAGTGCCGGGACGAAGGTCAGCGCTCCGACAAGCACGACGATGCCGATAAGCATCACGACGAATAAGGGTGTATGGGTCGCCAACGTCCCAGGCCCGGCGGGGACGAGATTCTTGCGAGCTAATGATCCGGCCAGCGCTAGCGTGGGAATGATAATCCAAAAGCGGCTTAGCAGCATTGCCAGACCACCCGTCGTATTGTAAAAGAAGGTGTTGACATTCAACCCGCCGAACGCGCTGCCGTTGTTGTTGCCCATTGAGGTGTATGCATAGAGCATCTCGCTGAAACCGTGGGGACCGGGGTTTAGCACGGACACTTTGCCGGCATCGAGGAGGACCGCCAAACCAGTCAAGCTCAACACGATGATGGGCATGATCAAGATGATAAGGGAGGCCATCTTCATCTCATATGGTTCGATTTTCTTCCCAAGATACTCCGGCGTGCGCCCCACCATGAGTCCTGCCACAAAGACGGCAACAATTGCGAAGACGATCATGCCGTATAGGCCGGAGCCGACTCCACCGAACACCACTTCTCCGAATTGCATGAGGAAAAGCGGGACGAGCCCTCCCAACGGAGTGTATGAATCGTGCATTGAATTGACGGACCCATTCGAAGCGGCAGTCGTGGCGGCAGACCAGAGAACCGAGTTCGTGATGCCGAAGCGGGTTTCTTTGCCCTCCATATTCCCCCCGGCTTGTCCTGAATCCGCATTCTGATTGATGCCCATGTTGGTCAAGGCCGGATTACCCGTTTGCTCGGACCAGAGACCCAGCGGGATGAGGCACACCAGAATAATAGTCATCGCCGCAAGGAGTGCCCAACCTTGCCGAGTGTCACCCACTAACATGCCGAAGGTGTAGCAGAGTGCCCCTGGAATGAGCAGGATCGCCAGGACCTCGAAAAAGTTTGACAAGGGCGTGGCATTCTCGAATGGATGGGCGGAGTTAACATTGAAGAAGCCGCCGCCGTTGGTGCCCAGCTGCTTAATGGCAATCTGAGAAGCTGCCGGCCCGATACCCAGCACCTGTTCGACCGTGATTGCGGGTTCTGTTTTGGTTTGGCCCTTCTCATCCAATATTGGATGGCCGTCAGAGTCAGTCACAGGTTTGTCATACTTCAGCGGCTCTAGCAGCACGGCTGTCTGGTACGAATGAAATGTCTGCACGATACCTTGAGACACCAAAAACAAGCCGAAGACCAAAGAGAGAGGCAGGAGAATGTACAAGGTACCGCGAGTCAGGTCGACCCAGAAATTGCCAATAGTGCTCGCGGTGCGCCGTGCCAAGCCCCGAATCAACGCAATGAGGACGGCCATGCCGGTCGCCGCGGAAACAAAGTTTTGGACGGTGAGCCCGAGCATCTGCGTCAAGTAGGTCAAGGTCGATTCGCCGCCATAGGCTTGCCAATTGGTGTTCGTCACAAAGCTCGTGGCCGTGTTGAAGGCCAGGTCGGAAGGCACCGCACCGAAGCTCTGCGGATTCAACGGTAGAAAGTCCTGAAGCCGCTGCAAGCCGTACAAGAACAGTGTGCCGCCGAGGCTAAAGACCACCATGGCGATCGCATAGGTTTTCCACTCCATTTCTTCGTCATGCCGGACGCCTGCGAGGCGGTAGAACCAACGCTCGACAGGTCTCATGACGCGATCTAGGCCGCACGGTCGGCCCTCGTATACCTGTGCCATGTACCAACCAAGAGGTTTGACGAGCGCGAGCAGGATCGCGAAAAACAGTCCAATTTGAAGGAGCCCGTTGGCAGTCATCAGAACCACTCCGGTTTTAACAGTGCGATCAAGAGATACACGAGCAGGCCGAGAGAGAGCACACCACCCGTCACATACCAAGCGGTCATCGTGGCCTCCTTAAAGTCTGGCAAGGAAGTAAAGTAACCAAGTCGTGACAGTGAAAAAAATCATGATGATTCCGAGCATCACAAAGTCCATGGTGTTCCTCCTTGTTAACTGCCTTACTCTACTAACCGAGGTGTAAAAACGGTGTAAAAAATGCGCACCTCACGCCGCCCGTTCAATGTGTGACCCCACCGCTCCGTTCCGCTTCTTAGGCGCGGTGCGACCATTGTCGTCGCGACCATCGGCTTCAATCAGGGACAGTACGACTGTCCACAGCAAGCCCACGATGGCTATTAATAGGATCCCGGTGATTATGAGCATGGTCCTCCTCCGCTAAGTTCCGTATGATCCGGTGACGAACGAGTTGAGCCACGAGGGTGAATCGAAGGTCCAAATCAACCCAACGATCACCATATGTTGCGCCGGCGTGAGTTCGATTACTCCGGGCGCTGATTGAGTGCGAGTAAAGAAACCACCATCCGGTCCGGTGGACTCGTCATAGCGGTATTCCAGCCGCACAATGGTGTTGGACCACTTATATGGAAGCCGATATTCTGCGGTACTTGTGACCGCTCTAATCAATTGCTCAGATCCCGTCTGAAGGCCGTTCCGATCCCAATAAAACTCCGGTCGCAGGGCGACGCTCCACGGTCCGGCGATATGCCATCGCATGGGCAGAGCCGCTCCCGTGTAAAATGTTCGAGGTTCTCCGACCGCGCTGGCGGTTTTCTGAGTCCCTATTTGGTAATCGAGCGCGATAGTGACGTCCTCCGCTTTCCATTCCACGATGGTGTCCGAGAAAAGTCGCCAAAATTCGAGCGACGTGTCCGACTGATCGGGACCGTAATAGACGGTTTGCTTGATCGTCCAGGGCGCGCTGGGTTTATAGACCACCTGCGTGCCGTAACTGGGCAGGCTATTGGCGTTCTGAAGATGAAAGTATTCGTTGATCACGAAGAACGCGCCGCTCCATTGTTCGTTGAACACGTACTGTGCGTTCGCGCCGAACATTAAATACGGCGAATAATCGGCGATCCACGCTCGCGTATAGTTAAAGTTGTCTTTTGCATATAGCGATTCATACCCAATGAAACTGTTGAAGAGTCCCGCTTGGATCGTCAAGCCGTTCCCGACTGGGGCCAAGTAGGAGACATTTGCTCGCCCGAAGTGACGCAAGGTATCCGACCCTTCCACATGAGGTAAATTCACTCCGAAGCCGAAGTTTTTGGCATCCTGACCCCCCTGAACCAACAACTCCGTTCCCCATCGGGATTGCTCAGAGACTTCCTTTTTTATGTAGACGCCGGCCATGTTGAGGTCGAGTTCATTCACGCGAGGAGTGGTGCTCCGGTTTCGAAATAAATGGTTTTCAGGAAAATTAAAGTTGAGTGAATACCCGAGATCGATAAATCCGCCATAGTGCCATGCCGGCGAGGCCGGTTCCGCTCGCGGTTCTTCAGTGGTCGACGATTTGATGGCGCCTCTACGTGGCTCGTCCTGAATTGGAGAGTGAGTGATCTCTTCGCCCGCAGCCAAGCTACCACTCATCACGAACGTGAGCAGGAAAATAAGTGTCCCTAGATGCAGAATCACAGCGACGTCCTTTCTAAATGGGATCGGTCCGCGTTCAAACTCTGGCCGTTCTGAGAATACAGCGAGGTATGTAGAAATGGGGGAAAAAGCCCAGACTATCGCGTAAAAAGTCTGTAAAAAAGCAGGTTGTGCAAGCGGCTTGGGAGAGTTGATGATGTGGAAACTGGAAAGTGACGCCTTTGAGAAAAGACGTGAATCTAGGGCGTATTCACGTCTGACTGCGTTTTTCTTCTAACGTGCTCCAGCGAGCATACAGCTGTTCCACTCTAGTATGTGCAGCCTCCAGCGCTTCGCATCGAGCTTCTAGCGCACCGGCATCTGAGACCACGGCGGGATCTTCCATCGCGGCTTGGCAGGTGGCGACCGCTTGTTCTGCTTCGACGATCTTCCGTTCAATTTGATCCCATTCTTGTTGCTCACGATAAGACAGGCCTTTCGATTTTGGCGAGGGGCGATTCGGTTCCGGTTGCCTTCGAGTGGGCACCCGGTCGAATGCCTCGGGCCTGCGGTTGCTTTTCTGTTCCTGGGCCGCCTCCCACTGCGCATAGTCGGCAAACCATTCCGCATGGCCGGCCCCATCCAAGGCCATAAGTATGGTGGACACGCGGTCCAACAACCATCGGTCGTGGGTCACCAGGACGAGCGCGCCTGGAAATTCCAGCAAGCTATTTTCCAACACGTCGAGCGTCGGGATATCCAAATCGTTGGTCGGTTCGTCGAGAAGAAGCAGGTCGGCCGGTTGCAGCATGAGTCGCGCGATCAGCAATCGGGCCTGCTCTCCACCGGACAGCCGGGCGACCGGCAAATCGAGTTGTTCGGGCCGAAAAAGAAACCGCTTGGCCCAGGACACGAGATGCACCGAGCGATCCTGATAGACCACGGCGTCTCCCGTCGGAGCCAGGGCGCGTTTGAGCGACATGGTGGGATCTAAGGAATCGCGATGCTGCTCAAATGACACGACGCGGAGGCGATCGGCTCGTACGATGGTGCCGCCGTCAGGCGGCAACGTACCGGCTAAGAGCTTCAAGAAAGTCGTTTTGCCGCTGCCGTTGGGGCCTAACAAGCCGAGGCGATTGCCGGGTCCGAGCGTAAAATCGAGAGGCTTCACAATCGGCCTCCCGGCGAAAGATTTGCTTAGCTGCTGTAGGACGATGAGTTGTTTCGACTGTCGGCCCGATGACGTGAAATCGATGCCGGCCGTGGCCTGCTGGCCCCGCATTTTTACCGCGTCGAGCTCTGCGATGAGGTTGCCGGCCGACTCGACTCGTGCCTTGGCTTTGGTCGTGCGGGCTTTAGGCCCGCGGCGGAGCCATTCGACTTCCTGGCGTACCCGATTGGCCAGTGACGCGCGATGATCGGCCTGAGCTTCGAGTGTCGCTTCTCGCTGCTCCAGAAAATCGCTATAGCGTCCTTTGGCCTCGAAGACACCATGCTCGTAACACCGATTCAATTCGATCATGCGGGTCGCCACGGATTCCAAGAAGCGCCGGTCGTGGCTGACGACCAGAAAGGCACGAGGTTCATTTTTCAACAAGGCCTCGAGCCAGAGAATGCCTTCGACGTCCAGGTGATTGGTCGGCTCGTCCATCAATAACACGTCCGGTTCCAACATCACGGCGCGCGAAATCGCCAGACGCTTGCGCCACCCTCCCGACAAGGTCGAGACAAGTTGACTGGAATCGGAAAATGTTCCGATCCCCAAGGCGCGCGCCACGAGTCCCGTATGCTCATGTGGATCACGGCCCTGGTCGGTCAATACTTGCGTCAGCGCATCTTCGACGGTCCGCGCTCCTGGGAAGGATGGCTCTTGCGGAACATAGGCGACCTGAAGTTGTCGGCGAACCGTACGGGTCCCGCGATCGGGTGTTTCGAGTCCCGCCAGGATTTTAAGCAAGGTGGATTTGCCTGAGCCGTTGGGGCCGACGAGGCCAACGTGGTCTCCTTCGAAGAGCGCCACCGAGAGGTCATCGAAGAGGGGGTGCATCCCGTACGTCTTCCTGATTGATTCGCAGCTTAAAAGAATGGTCTGGGCCATGGATCAAGATCGACTTTCGTATGGATGGTAGTGTCGCTGTGATGAAACGGCGGGTCAGCATGAAGGAGCAGAGATGAAAACGCAAGAGCGGTGAGAAAGGCGAGGGACATCCCAAAATGGTGTTCATCGAGTAGGAGAATGGCGGCTGTTCCCCAGGCTGAACGTCACGGGTGTCTACCTAATTACTGACAGCGTCCAGGCTTGCCACGTGTTGTAATGGTGCATGACTCAAAGGAGGAAGCATAGAATATTGGGAGGTGTTCTCTGTACGATTGTGTTGGGCATTTTCATTACGGGCTGCACGACACGATATACGCCGACTCTCGATTTGGAAGAAAGTCCGCGGACCATTCCGCTCACCGTCGAAATACATCGGTTTGCCGAGTCACCCGACATGAAGGTTCCTGGGCGACCCTATGGGGTGGTTGCATCGGATGTAGAACCAACTACTGCGGGGCAGCTCGCCGGCCCTATCACGGAGGCGGTCAAAGACGATTTTCGCATTCATCACGTCGTCGAAGAGATCGAGACCTATATCGACCATCCCGATGTGATTCTGACAGGGACCATCAAAAAGTTTTACGAGACCTACCAGCCGAAAGTCTGGGCCGCCTTGCCGTATGCAAAGGCCATGGCCAAAATTCTTCAAGCTGATACTTACACTTCGAAAGCGGAAGCTGATCTGCGCGTGATTCTTCTCAAACCCACGGGCGAGCTGATCGGCACGTACCGAGGACACGGAGTCACTACGGATGATTTTGTTCCCAATGACCAATATCCTCCAGGTGCCCGCTTGAACTGGGCATTTGCGGAGGCCATGCGTCAGGTGAGGGATGCGTTATTGCGCGATGAGAACATCGGCGTTTTGAAGAAAAACGGGGCGCCTTCCTCTACGTTCTCGGGAGGTGAGTCCACCATCCCGAATAAGAGCCGGACAGAACATGACGGCGTGTCTCCCAATTAGCATTCCCCGCTCCTGATTTTTTCAAGCGCCCGGTTCACAGTCATGAGCAGGGCATTCGGCTGAATGGGTTTTTTGAGCAAGGCAAACGCGCCGAAGCGGAAGGCAAGATATTCCAGATCCCAATTGTCGTCCCCGGTTACCAAAATTACCGGAGTGTTGCGGTGAGTGGCTTTGACCGCACGCAGAAAATCGATGCCGTCATAACCCGGCATGCGTATGTCACTGACGATCGCGTCGAAGCTCATCCCCGCAGTAAAGAGAAGCGCTGCTTCGGCTGTCCGCGCGGTTTCCACCGTCCCTGGGCCCTTTCCCATGCGGAGTATCAACTCCAACGTGGCTAATGCTAAAGGGTCATCGTCGATGACTAGTATTCTATCCATAGATCCCAAAATTATTGCCTTGAATGCGTACACCGCGAAGGTAGAATGACGCACGGCGAATGCCTATCGGAAAGGCAGGGGAGTCTGTGTGGTAAACACGCTGGCGAGATTGTGAATAATCAGATTACGTATTCAAGTGCGGGGATAGAAGTTGAGGAGGCGAGTTATCCATCCGCGCGTGGAATTGTGCGCAACGATGTGGCTAAGCCAACAGCGAATAATAAAAAGATCACCCATTTGGAAGGATCGAAATTGTACCAGTAGGGGCCGTTACGATAATCACTTTGGTGGGTATGATGATAATTGTGATAACCCTCTCCAAAGGTCAACAACGATACCCACCAACTATCGCGACTAGAATCGAATGTGCCATGGGGTTGATCTCCCCAGAGGTGACAAATAGAGTTGATGCAAAATGTCGAATTCAGAACAGCAAATATACGCCCCACCCCGGCGAGTAATACGCATCCAATTCCGCCCATCCATCCATGGAAGAGAAGTCCTGCCAGAAACGGTAGCGCGAAGCCGGAGATGACGATGAGGATATAATTTCGTTGCTGCCACATGACGATACGATCCTGGCGTAACCGAGAAGCATATTTTTCATTGGGTCGCGGGTCGTTGTAAAAGAGCCAGCCGCAATGGCTGTACCAGAATCCACGCTGAGCATTGTAGGGATCGCTCTCGCCATCACAATGCGCATGATGGCGAATATGATCGGACGCCCATTTGAGCGCGGTATTTTGTAACGCCCATCCCCCGGCAATCATCAAGGCCACTTTCACGGCATCAGGGCAGTCGAAACTTCGATGCGCCATCAAGCGATGATAGCCGACGGTGATGCCCAAGCCCGTCACAACGTACAGCAGGACGAACATGGTCCAGTCCAGCCACGTATAACCATACAAAAATCCGAACGCCGGTACGGCCAAGACGGCGCCGACACTCAGGAGGCCAAAGAGGATAATAGTCGCGAGGCTGCACGAGGGACTGAAGGGCAGTGCGGGAAGGGTTGTTGTCTTCATGCAGTCAAGATCCAGTTGGGGATGACCGGGGACGCCATTGGTCGGCGTCCCCATGAGATCTCACATAGAGAAATTAGAAACGGCTACGACGTCCACTGTCGCGTCCACCACCGCCTCCGCCGCCACCGAAGCGGCCGCCCCCTCCACCACCGGTGCGAGGTTCTTGAGGCTTCGCCTCATTAACGGTCAACGTACGACCGTCCATCTGAGAGCCGTTTAACGCTGCAATGGCCGCATTGGCTTCTTCAGGCGTCGACATTTCGACGAAGCCAAAGCCTCGTGATTGTCCGGTGAATTTATCGGTGATGACGCGCGCGGACTCGACCGTGCCATGCGCGGCAAACACATCGTTTAATTGCGCTTCAGTTGCCGAATATGGCAACCCACCAACATACAGTTTCGAACCCATGGGGGTCCTCCTTATGGAAAAAATGATATTGTCTTAGACACGAGAACGAAATAGAGATAGGAAGGAACGGCCCGAAGACGCGAACCTATAAGGGCGGCTTTGGTGTGGCTTCCGATCAGATTCCCGGATAAAACAACATCGGTGATGGGTCTAACGATCTGATGCTTCCACACGAGACCCAACATGTGGAAGCGAAGTCAGCCTATCAGAGGTGTGTTTGAAAAGCAATCACTCGTCTGCGGAGGGGATGGGAAGCGCAATTAACTGTGAAAAAAGTAACGAGCCCTGGTTGAAGGCAGGGCTCGTTCACAGACGATGCGGGTAACAGTCCTGGTGTCTGATGGTGACTGCAGCGAAATCGATCAATAAAGTGGTTCTTGCGGACCCCAGACCAATCCTTCTAAATCCGGATCTTCTGACGCGTTCTCGGGGCGGCTTTCCTTATCGACCTTGCGTTGCACGCGCCGCGCCTCTTTATCCTTCTTTTTGAGTTGAAGGATCCGTTCACGATTACGCTTCGCGAGAGTTGCTTTTCCTGGTTTTGCGATGATTGCCTCCTTAGCGTGGGATCAGGCCTCCTTCGAAGCAGATCCGACCGATTAGGATTCTATTTTGGCATCAGGAGAATACACTCTGCAAGTGCGTTCTCAGGATCGTCTACGTCTATTCGGTGGCTCCCCTACGAGATTGACGATTTGCCCCGCTCCGAACTGCGTTCACCGGCGTCTTTACTGTGGTTCGTGTTCGCGTCCCCTGTGCGAGGCCACGGCTGGCCATGAGGGTCACTTCGCGCCGGATCTCCTCAATAGAGGGAGCGAGACTGTCGGACGGATTGCTTAACCCGAGCCGCTCCCACTGCATGATGGGTTTTGGTTTTGCCCGCTTGTTTCGAGACCTATTTGCTTGCAGACTCAGAGAGGGTTTCACAAAAGTCTCCTTATTTTCAGGCAGATGGAAGGAACATCGCCTGTCATTATTCTAACTGATGGGATACTTCTCGAACGGCTAACTGAGGAGAACATTCAAGGAGAGACAGCTGAGTAAATTGAACGGTGTATTTTAACAGGTGGGCTCTTTAGTGTCAACGTGTCTTGGTTGCCTAGAGCCTAGCTCTGATCGCCCTGGAACAAATGAAACAAGATGAGGGCTTAAGACGACGGATGTAAATGTATGGAACTGTGCATCACTTAATCAATAATACCTACATACGTATCGTCCTGTGACGGACATCACATCTAGGGCCTTTGGGTTACTCTATGAAATAGATGTCGCCCTCCCATATTAAGGAAGAAAGAAAGAATAAGCCCAGATCATGGCTCGCATTTTAATTGTTGAAGACACTGCTCCCATTCGCTGGCTGTTGCGTCGTGTCTTAGAAGAAGATGGTCATACCGTCGTCGAAGCGGCCGATGGTAAAGAGGGTTGGCGATTATGGCAGATGTCTACACCAGATCTGACCATCACCGACATCGATATGCCCGGTATTAGTGGACTAGAATTCATTCGCATGATTAGGGCGCACAGGCCTGATTCTAAAATCTTAGTGCTATCCGCTCAACTCGACGCGGCTCAGGCGACCATGCTGGTCGATCCTATTTCATTCCTTCCAAAACCCTTCGAACTCTTGGAGTTGCGCCGGCAAGTGCCTCGCTGCGCGTGAAGCCTTCACTCTCTCTACTGGCCAGAGCAGTGCGACGATCTTTTATCATGCAAATACTCATGTCCACTTCTGCGTATTCCAATGTGATCTAGATAAAAACCATTGACGGATGTTCTCTTGTGCTGTAGGATGTGCACCATCATCATTGTAAAGGTCCGTCGATGCTGATGGTTTTTATAAGCGGACCTCGCGATCGCATCGCGACCAGGTCCTGTTTGGAGCGGACTCCCTCCTGATTCTGACTCCCCTCGGTTCTCTGATTCCGTGACAATGCGATCATAACGAAAGGATAGTGCTGTGCAGACGACTGCAACGAATTTTCACGCTCTCGGTGTATCCGAATCACTCCTATGTGATATTACTAAGGCCGGGTATACTGAGCCCACCTCAATCCAGGCGCAAGCCATACCGCATGCCTTAAAGGGAAGCGATGTCGTAGGGTGTGCCCAGACCGGCACCGGCAAGACTGCCGCATTCGTGATCCCTCTCATCGAGCGGCTTGCCGCCATGCCGAAGGGACAACCTCGCGCTCTGATTCTGGTGCCGACCAGAGAGTTGGCCATTCAGATTCAAGAGGTCATCGATAAACTGGGTCGAAGCTCACGCGTGTTTGCCACTACTATTGTGGGCGGCGCCGACATGCAGGCCCAAGTCAGGGGATTGCGCCAGCGTCCGGATATTCTCGTCGCGACGCCGGGTCGATTGCTCGATCATTTATGGAATGGGACGGTCAATTTGGCGCCGATGAAAATTTTGGTGCTGGATGAGGCCGACCGCATGTTGGACATGGGATTCGCGCCTCAGATCAATCAAATTTTGGATGCGATGCCGGAAGAGCGGCAAACGTTGCTTTTCTCCGCGACCATGCCGGTGGATCTGAACAGATTAGCGCAGGCCAGTGTAAAGAATCCCGTGCAGGTGCTGGTATCACCTCCGTCTACAACCGCTGATGGCGTGTCCCAAAGCCTGCATCACACGACACATGATAGTAAGACAGATCTCTTGGTCTCCTTGTTGGGCAAGGAAGACAACTCCGTATTAATCTTCACCCGAACCAAGCATCGAGCGGACCGTCTCGGGCATGTCTTGGGGAACGTGGGACACAAGGTAGCCGTGATTCACGGAGATCGGACACTTTCGCAACGGCGGATGGCGTTAGAAGGATTTAAGCGAGGCACATTCCGCATTCTCGTGGCGACCGATATTGCGGCACGCGGTATTGATGTGGCAAACATTGGCCACGTCGTGAATTACGATCTGCCGAACTGTCCTGAGGATTATGTCCATCGCATCGGCCGCACTGCGCGGATGAAAACTACGGGACGGGCGACCAGTTTTGTCACGGCAGAGGATCAGGGGCAGTGGCGGGCGATTGAAAAGTTGCTCGGTCAGTCGGTGCCGCTCGCACCGGGAAGCCCCCCTGCGCATACTCGGCACGGTGCCGATCACATGGCGCCAAGAAGGTCGGAGTTTCGACGACCAGGCCGGCCCTCTCCTAGGAGACGAACCGCTCCACGGAGCGAGCCCGTCGGGCAGTAAACTCGCAACACTTGTTCGAAGCTTGACGAGGTAGTTGACGCCGCATGGCGTGCTGCTTCGTCAAGAGTATCCCTCCTATCGCTCCATGTGACTCCTCATCGATCACCTCTCCTCGAGAGCTCCTCAATTCGACCAGCCGCGGATTTTATCGCTCCTCGACCCATTCCGGTCTCTGAGAAATCTCCTGATAATAATAATGAGGTTTGATAGCATAGTTCACGAATCGTCCCATCGATTCGGCCTGCAGGAGGCCCACATAGATCTCCTCCGGCACGTCGAGGTATTCATACAGACGGCCGCCCGAGTATTCGAGAAATAGACGTTGCGTGTCTGGATCGTACCCTATGTGATTGATGCTCGATGAATGGACCGGCCTGAGGGGGACTCGACGCTTGTGACTCGCCATGAATCGTCTCTGTAGAGTCTATTTCATTTAACCATACTTCCTTCCGCACGATTCATTGCTTTCCCTTTCCACCCTCATTACAATCGATTAAATGCGAAATTCGAGTGCTTCCACATGATCAAAGACGCCATCGCCAAGCTTGCCGAACGGGCGGATTTGAGTGAAAAAGAGGCCGAAGAGGCCTTGTTGGACATTATGTGCGGGTCCGCGAGCCCCGTGCAGATCGCTGCATATTTAATGGGGCTTCGCGTCAAAGGCGAGACGGTCGAAGAAATTGCGGGATCCGCGCGAGCCATGCGCGCACGGGCGTCTCGCATTCGGGTAACCGATCCGTTGGTCCTCGATACCTGCGGCACGGGTGGGGATCGATCAGGCACGTTTAATATTTCGACCGCTGCGGCTTTTGTCGCGGCGGGTAGTGGGGTGACGGTCGCGAAGCACGGAAATCGTTCGGTATCGTCTCGGTGCGGCAGTGCGGATGTCTTATCCGCCTTGGGCGTCAACATTGATCTGCCGGCCGCTCGCGTCGAAGAATGCGTGAATGACGTCGGGATAGGATTTCTCTTTGCGCCGTTGTTTCACGGAGCCATGAAACATTGCGCCCCTGTTCGTCAAGAATTGGGCGTTCGCACATTGCTGAATATTCTCGGCCCCCTCAGCAATCCGGCGGGCGCCACCATGCAGGTGGTAGGCGTATACGACTATCATCTCACGGAACTCATGGCGAAGGTGTTGGTGCATCTCGGCACGCAACATTGTTTTGTCGTGCACGGGATGGACGGTTTGGACGAAGTGACCTTGACGGAGCGAACGTGGGTCTCCGAAGGAAAGGCCGGCGTCGTGTCCAGCTATTTTCTGGACCCGAAAGATTTTGGATTGGAACGGGTGAGATTGAAGGATCTTAGCGGCGGATCGATCGATGATAACGCTTTGATTGTTCGCGAAGTGCTGCGGGGGCGCACGGGACCAAAGCGAGATGTGGTGTGTCTGAATGCGGCCCTGGCGCTCGTTGCCTGTAGGCGGGCCAAGACGGTTCAACAAGGATTTGAATTGTCAGTGCAGGTGATCGAGAGCGGGGCGGCCATGGAAAAGTTGGAGCGGCTCGTAGAATTTACGAAAAAATGAAGAGGACGAGGCGAGCGAGGGGACTTCCGTGCTCGCAGACCGCGCACAATCCGAATGTGCTCGCCCGGGAAGGAGCGCGTCTTGGCGAGCTTGGGGCGGGTGGGTGAGTTAGACGCGCGCAGTGAGAGGGAGGGAGTCTGCCTGCCTCCTCAGAGATGAAATTGCCCATTCGCTTCTAGAAGAGAGAAAAGAAAGAAGAATGATTCTCGATCGGATTCTTGAACATAAGCGTGCTGAAGTGCGGCATAAGCAGAGCCGAGGGTATATGGTCGAGTTGAAGGCGAAGATCGCCGATCGAATGCCGCCGCTGCTGTTCGTACTCACGCTTGAGGCGACACGGAAGCCGACGAGTCCGGCCTTGATTGCCGAAGTGAAACGCGCGTCGCCGAGTCTTGGCTACCTGAAAGAGGAGTTTAAGGAAAGTTTCGACCCGATCACGATTGCCGAGCAATATCGAGATCATGGCGCATCGTGTTTGTCTGTGTTGACCGATGAGACCTTCTTTCAAGGAAGTCTGCAGTATCTGCAGATAGTAAAAAGCAAGATCGGCCTCCCGACCTTGGATAAAGAATTCATGGTTCATGAGATTCAGTTCTACGAGGCGCGGGCCTATGGGGCTGATGCGGTGCTGCTTATTGTCGCCGCGTTGGAACGGCAGCAATTAATCGATTTTTACGCATTAGCCAGAGAATTGTCCCTCGATGCGTTGATTGAGGTCCATCACGAGCGAGAGCTCGACACCGTGCTTGAGCGGCTGCCCGAGGCGAGATTGATCGGAATTAACAATCGAGATCTCACGACCTTTACGACGGACCTGGGTGTCACGTTTCGTCTCGCGAAACGCATTCCCAAAGATAAGGTGATTGTCAGCGAAAGTGGCATCCATACTCGCGCCGACGTGACACGTTTTATCGATACCGATATCCATGCCATGCTCGTCGGTGAGTCGTTGATACGCGCGCACGATATCGGAGCGAAGGTGCGAGAGTTGCTTGGCACGGACAAGGAATCGTCGTCTCGTGCGTAATCCCCTCAATGGCCGATTCATCATGGCGGCGTTGTGTGTCTGCGTCTACGGTTCGACGGCCTTGGGCCAAGTCATGAGCGAAGAAGCCGAGCTGGAACGGCTTCAGAATAAAGCCGAAGAAGCAATCGCAAATGAAGATGCCGAGGCCGCGGCCATGAATATCGGGAAGGCGGCCTTGATGGCGTCCCAACTGGCTCGCCGTCAGAAGGATGTCGGCCGCGCGCAATGGTATCGCGGGGCGGAGTCACTCTTTCGTGCGCAAGAACACAGCTATCGCGCCCAGGCGCTTTTTGTGCGAGCCGGCGGCCAGCTCCCTGCATCATCCGGGGTCTGCGGGTCGATGAGTTTGGCCAAACAATATCTCGGGAAAGCGGTCACACTGTTGGTTGATGCCGATCCGGGTGATGGACGGTTGCAGAATCTTCATACGATTGCGACCGACTGGCTAAAGACGATCAACGGGATGACGGCGGATTTTCAATGCGAAAGTTAGTTAAGTTACTTGCATGCAGTTAATTTGAATGAGGTTAAAAAAGTCAAGGATGGCTGCAGAGGAACAGTTGACGGCTCTTGTAAATGAAGGTTATGTGGTTCTCGATAGCATTAAGAAGGATTACCTCAATAAGAGAGAGGATAAATCTTTTGATCCCAATGCTCATATCAAGATATACGAAGAACAATTTAATGATTGGGGTGGACGAGTACAACTTGGGCTTGACGACATTTTCCCTTCTGAATTAGAAAAGAATACTTTTGTAAACCCGCCCAACTCGGTAGGGATGATCTCAGGTGAGGTGGACTATAAATATGGCTGCTTGGTGAGTAGGCTTCGTGACTTCATACTAGGTTTAGATAATATAATTGCTCATAATCTAAACCGTTATACGGATCTCCCTCTTCAGTCTAGACTCTATATCGAGGACATTGATAGTTTTGGAAAAGCAAGAGATGTCAATCCTAGTATGGTGGCACCTCATATAAAGAATGGCTATTTTGAGCGATCCGAAGAGGAAGTTCAGCTTGTTCTTGAGCAGATTCTAAATGTGTCATTTCACAAGAAGGATTGGGGCGGAGAAGTTAACGATCTATATACTGCAAACGTGATAGTCAATGGTTCGAGAACTGCCTCAGCCTTCCTTCTTAAAGGCAAGGGTCTTAAAAAGAGGGTTATGGAAATTAGCGATTGCGGCAAGAATGGCGATCAATTGGTTCGTCTGCTCGATTCTCCAGCAAAACTCTTTGTGGTCCAATTTATCGGGGTAATCTCAGAGAATGTCATACGCGATGTTGAAGGAAAGATAGCAGCAAACAAAGCACAAGGGAAAGCATCTTGGTTCTTGATTATGGATGGGCAAGATACAGCTCGTCTGTTACATGCCTATGGAAAATTATAATTCAAAGATTACAATTAAGATCTGCGGCATCACGAATCTCGACGATGCGCGTGCGGCTGTCGATAGTGGGGCGGATGCTATCGGGTTTGTCTTTCACAACCCGAGCCCTCGATGTGTGACCGCGGAGGTTGTGCGTCGAATCATCCTGTCCCTTCCACCCTTCGTTTTGCCGGTTGGCGTCTTTGTGAACGAAGATCTGAAAGTCGTTCGCGATCTCATGGATTCATGCGGACTGGCGCTCGCGCAATTGCATGGCGATGAGTCGGCCGCTTACTGCGAGCAGCTTGGACGGCCCGTGATAAAGGCGATTCGATTGCGCGACATGGGTAGCTTTTTGTCGCTCGCCGAATATCAAGGCCGGTCCGGGGTTCGAGGCTTCGTCATCGATACGTATTCGGAATCTGCCTATGGCGGGACCGGCCAGACAACGGATTGGACGCTAGCGGCGCAAGCCGCGAAGGCAGCGTCGATCCTTTTGGCGGGGGGGCTTACGCCGGACAATGTGACGGCCGCGATCACCCACGTTCGACCCTACGGCGTGGATGTGAGCAGCGGCGTCGAAGCTTCTCCTGGAAAAAAAGATCATGACAAGGTGAGGTCTTTTATTCGAGCCGCTCAACTTGTGTCACAGCGGCTCGATGGTTATACTCCGTGACGGCAAACGGTATTGTTCACCTCTCTTGAGTCATATGGTTACACAGCCCGACAAACACGGACGGTTCGGACAATTCGGCGGTCGCTATGTTCCCGAAACACTCATGCCGGCGTTGCTCGAATTGGAACAGGCCTATGCCAAAGCGCGCAAGGACCGCTCCTTTCAGGCCGAGCTGACTCGCTATCTGAAAGATTATGTCGGCCGTCCCACCTCCCTGTATTATGCCGAACGGCTCACGCGGACACTCGGGGGCGCGAAAATCTATTTAAAGCGAGAAGACCTGGCGCACACCGGCGCGCACAAGATCAATAACTCGATCGGACAGGCGCTGCTGACCCGCCGGATGAAAAAGAAGCGCATCATTGCCGAGACCGGCGCCGGGCAACACGGCGTGTCGGTTGCTACGGTGGCCGCGGTATTTGGACTCACCTGCGAAGTCTACATGGGCACCGAAGACATGCAACGCCAGTCGTTGAATGTGTTTCGGATGCGTTTGCTCGGCGCCAAGGTCACCGGTGTCGATGCCGGGAGCCGTACCCTCAAGGATGCGATCAATGAAGCGATGCGCGACTGGACCACCCACGTTCAGACCACGCATTACATTTTGGGCTCGGTATTGGGCGCGCATCCCTATCCGATGATGATTCGCGATTTTCAATCTGTCATCGGACGCGAAGCCCGCCGGCAGATCCTGGCCGCGGAAGGCCGGTTGCCGGATTATCTGGTTGCATGCGTCGGCGGCGGAAGCAACTCCATCGGCCTGTTCCATCCGTTTCTCAAGGATACGCGTGTCAAGATGGTCGGTGTCGAAGCGGGAGGCGGAGGTGTCGCCAGCGGGAAACACGCGGCTCGTTTCGCTGGGGGTCGGCCCGGCGTTTTGCACGGGACCATGACTTATCTTTTGCAGGACGCGGATGGACAGGTCAATCTTACCCACTCGGTGTCGGCGGGGCTTGATTATGCCGCGATCGGTCCGGAGCATAGCCATTTGTATGACACCGGTCGTGTTCGATATACCTCGGCCACCGACGACGAGGCGATGGCTGCCTTTGATCTCTTGTGCCGGGAAGAAGGCATCATTCCGGCATTGGAAAGTTCGCATGCGATCGCGGAAGTCGTGAAGCTGGCCCCCACTCTCAAGAAACGCCAGGTCATCATCGTGAATCTGTCCGGGCGCGGCGATAAGGATGTGAATCAGGTGGCGCGCATGAAGGGCGTCACGCTCTCAGGATGCTGAAAAAGTCTTCCAACTTCGTTCTCGGTCCCGCGTCTCCTTGCGACGTACCCCTGAGGGTACGCCTCAGTCGGCGCGCTCCCTGCGGCCTCGCTGGATAGCCTTTTTGAGCATCCTTATAAAGAGCCCATCTAACATGAATCGAATCGACACGACATTTGCTCGACTCAAGGGCAAAGGCGAAAAAGCACTGATCGCCTACATCATGGCCGGCGATCCTTCGCTGGCTGATACCGAGGCGCTCGTCATGGAGTTGGAACAGTCTGGCGCCGATATCATCGAGCTGGGCGTGCCGTTTTCCGATCCGATTGCGGATGGGCCGGTCATTCAACAAGCGGCCGATCGAGCGCTTCGAAGCGGAACCACGCTCCGGAAAATTCTCAATACCGTGACGGCGCTTCGAAAACGAACGCAGGTGCCGTTCGTTCTGATGGCGTATTACAATACCATCCATGCGTTCGGCGAGAAGTCATTTTGTGTCGAGGCGGCCAAGGCCGGCGTCGACGGTCTGATCGTACCGGATATGCCACCCGAGGAAGCCGGTCTCCTAGTAGCGGCGGATTGTGAAGGAGGGCCGTACCTCATTTACCTTTTGGCGCCGACCAGCACCTCGGCTCGATTTGTACAAGTCGCGCAACGATCGAAAGGGTTTCTCTATTACGTGTCGCTGACCGGCATTACCGGATCCCAATTGCCTGACCTGGAAGGCGTGAGGCGGAGCATCGCGAAGATTCGCCGGCTGACGAAGGCGCCGATTGCCATCGGCTTCGGCGTGGCCACGCCCGACGATGCGGCGCGGGTCGGCGCCATCGCCGATGGAGTGATTGTCGGGTCGGCGATTGTACGGCGCATTGCCGAGCATCGCGACCACACGCGTATGGCGGAACAGGTCGGCCGCTACGTCGCTTCCTTGAAAGCAGCCCTGATCCAACAGCCGTCGGCCGTCGTGGGATAGTCGGTTCTTTCGTCATCGGTCAACCATTCCCAGGAAGAGGGACATGGCTACAGCACCGCGACCCAAACGCCGTGTCTCTGCCCCATCTCAACCGGGTTCATCGTCACAATCCGCGTCTCCATCATCCCGCACATCGAACGCGACGGACCGGCCATCCACGGATCGATCCGCTCAGGCGACCATTCGTCGCTTGCGAAAACTGCACGACATCACGGCGCTCCTCAATTCCAGTTTAAAGCCCGATGAGATTCGAACGCGGGCAATCGAAGCTGCCACAGTGGTGATGGAAGCGGAAGCCGGCTCGCTTCTTTTGTTGGATGCCGCTACGGGGGAATTATATTTCGAGGTGGCCCACGGCGAGAAGGGGAAGAGCGTCCGCGAGATCCGCCTCAAATTGGGGCAGGGTATAGCGGGACACGTCGCCAAGACCGGTCAGCCGATCATCGTGAACGATGTGCAGGGCGACTCGCATTTTTCTTCGCAGGCGGACAAGCAAAGCGGATTCGTGACACGCAACATGGTCTGCGTGCCCGTCACCGCGAAAGGCAAACTGTTAGGCGTTCTACAGGCCATCAACAAACAGACAGGCGGTGACTTTGAAGAAAACGACCTGCAAGACTTTATCGCCCTCGGCCATCAAGTGGGCATCGCCATTGAAAACGCCAACCTCTATGAAGAGATCAATCGGCTGTTTGAAGGGTTTATCTCCGCCAGCGCGCTGGCGATCGAAAGCCGCGACCCGACCACGAGCGGGCATAGCGGCCGCGTGGCAATGCTGACGTGTGGATTGGCTGAGATCGTCGATCGGGTTGATGGAGGCCCGTATGCGGGGACCAGGTTTACCGACGATCAGATGAAAGAGATTCGGTACGCGGCTGTCTTGCATGACTTCGACAAGGTCGGTGTGCGTGAGCCGATCCTTGTGAAGGCGCAGAAGCTGTTTCCCGGTGATCTTGCGTTGCTGAAAGCCCGGTTTGATTTTATTAAGCGCACATGGGAAGTGCAGGCGCTTCGGCGAAAGGTCGAACAGTTGATGTCCGGCGATCGCAAGGATACGGTTGCGTTTCTGGCCGAGGTGGACCAGGATCTGGCTCGACGAATCGACGAGACGAACGGCATTCTGGAGTTTCTGCTCCATTCCAATCGGCCTACGGTCTTGCCAAAGGGTGGATTTGAACGTCTCCACGACATTGCCGGCATGCGCTATGAGTCATTCGATGGCCCATCCTCTTATCTGACTCCTGAGGAAGTCGGCATCTTATCGATCCCGAGAGGAAGTTTGACGGCCGACGAGCGGGTGGAAATCGAGAGTCACGTCACGCACACCCATCGATTTTTGTCCACCATTCCGTGGACGGACGCGCTAAAAAATATCCCGTTGATTGCCTATGGCCATCATGAAAAGTTGGATGGGACCGGCTATCCGCAGCGGATGCCCGGCGACAGCATTCCCGTGCAGGCCCGCATGATGACCATCTGCGATATTTACGACGCGCTGACGGCGTCGGACCGTCCGTACAAGTCCGCCGTGCCCAACCATGTGGCGTTTGAAATTCTGGAGAGCGAGGTGACGCAGGGAAAGGTAGATCGGGATCTCTTCGGATTGTTTCTTGAAGCGAAGGTCTATGAACGAGTGAATGGAAGCAAAGGTGGCTGAGGTCCCGGCGGGGCTGTATTACGGAATGTATTTGATCATGTATTCGGTCAGCTCGGTCGCCATCTCTTTCAGGTCCGGTTTGAAAAACATATACGTTTTCGATTTTTCGTGACGCGCTTTCCAGACAATGGCGCCATGCTTGGTATCGATCAAACGGAACGAGAGGCCGACCCGAGCGGCGTTTTCACCTTCCGATCGGCGATACTCCCACTGATTGACGCGCACGACTAGCAGCGATTCGACCTTGAATGCCTTTCCTAATCTGACGGCGGCTTCTTGTTCCGAGAGACCGGTCGATTCAAGGGTCGAGAGCAATTTGGCAAAGGTTTCCCGGGTCTCGTTGGAATTAATCAAAAAGTCGTTGATTTGCTCCTGCTCTAGGACAATAGCAAACCGGTTGGACTTTTTTAGAGCGGCCGTAACGACTTCATGCGCAATTTCGCGCGAGCCTTCCAGTGCTCCGATAATGGGCGGCAGAACGGCGATGGAGCTGGGTCGAAACGCCGATGCACCAGGGCCTTCCCAGGCTTCCTGTAGGCCGCCGCATCCGGTCAGGACCGCTGTCAGCAACACGATTCCAATGCCAACATAGAAGTGCGCCTTGACGTAGTGCATTACTCTGTGACTCATTCGTATACCTATTAGAATGTCATGGAGACGGAGCCTGAAACCAACGCCTGCCCTTTATCGAAATCATATCCGCCCCCGACATCGAACCGAAGCGCAAAAAATCTGATTCCGAATCCAGCCGTCGGCGTAAAGGTCGACTTGGCATCTTCCACATTCTTCAGGACGCCGATCCTCAAGGCAAAAAATTCGGAAAGGACCGTCTGTTCCGCTCCAAGGCTCAGGACACGGCTTTTCAAGCCCGGTACCAGTGTTTGGTTCGACGTGATGTCTCCATCAAAGGTTAACGTCAATGAGGCGTCTGGGTTGACGGCAATGCCGCCTCTGACTTGCGGGCCGACCTTAAACTGGCTTCCATCGGGAGCATCAAATGTCGGCGCATTGATGTCCTTCCCGACGACGCCGAATCTGAGCCATGTCGCCGGACGAAAGACAGCGCCGACATCAATGCCGATCGCGGTCGAAAGTTTCGCCTTGCCAAAGCTATCCTTAATATTGTCGAAGTCATTCGCCTTGTTGACGTCTAATATACCGGTATACGCCGCTCCCTGAATGGCCTTCACGGTGGCGCCAATCGCAAACGTACGGTCGGAAAAGGCATACGCATAGGAAAAGGCAGCCTGGCGAAGTTCCAATCCGCGTACGGAGAATTGACCGTTCACTTGATATTGGCTTCCGGTCGGCGTGATTGAAACCGGCGTTTTGATAAACCCGCCGCTGGACCCAACGTCTGAGACATTGAATCCGAAGGCCGAATTGCCCCAGTACCCTTTGAAGTATGCGCCGGCGGCCCCGATGGCAGACACGGACGCTCCAGGCTGATTGAGCTTGTTTGCGAGGGCTTGCGCTTGGGGAATACTGCTCAAGTTATTCGTGTCGAGATCGTTAATCTGCTTGACTGTATCGAGCACTCCCAATCGATCGATGCCTTGTACGCTACCCTGTACGTGAATATCAGAGGTCTGGGTCATGGCGAGGCCGGCAGGATTCCAATAGGTCGCCATCGAGTCGGTCGTCGTGGCGACGCCGGCCCCGCCCATCGCGGTTGCGCGAGGACCGACAATGGCAAATTCAATGGCCGATCCTGTCGCGGGGGCACACAATGCCAGCATAACGACTGCCATGAGACTCTGCGCGCAAGCCCGTAACATCCGCCCTCTTACGTCCGTAAAACTAAAGGTTATGAAGACCATCTATATTCAAACCTACGGGAAAACAATCGGTTCGTCAAGGATCGCAAGGACTGCTGAAACTCGGATGTCGGCTAGCGCGACGCGATCTGACCGTCTTCCATATGAATGATGCGATCGGCTTGAGCCGAAAGTTTTTCATTGTGCGTGACGATGACGAAAGTGATCCCGCGAGAACGATTTAGCGCGCGCATGAGATTGAAGAGCGCATCGCCTGTATGGGTGTCCAGATTGCCGGTCGGCTCGTCTGCGAGGACGAGGTTGGGATGTTGAATTAAGGCGCGGGCGACGGCCACCCTCTGCTGTTCTCCCCCCGATAACTCTCCCGGTTTATGAGTGAGGCGATGCTCCAGTCCGACGTCCTTTAGGAGCGAGATGGCTTCGCCGCGAACGTCTTGCGCCGACCGATTTTGGATATAGGCGGGGAGACAGACATTCTCCAACGCCGAGAACTCCGGCAGGAGGTGGTGAAATTGGAAGACGAACCCGATGCGACGGTTTCGAAATTCCGCCTGCTTCTGATCCGACAGTGTAAACAGATCTTGCCCCTCGAAAAGAACGGTGCCGCTGCTCGGGCGGTCGAGCGTGCCAAGGATGTGCAACAAGGTGCTTTTGCCGGCCCCCGATGCGCCAACGATGGCCAGCATTTCGCCGCGCGCGATAGTGAGATTGACCCCCTTGAGGACCGTCAGCTCAAGGCCTTCCATCTTGAATGACTTCGTGAGATTGACGGTTTCGATCATAGAGCACTGAGCTTTCGCATCGCGTTATTCATATCGTAAAGCCGCGGCCGGCTCCAGCTTCGCCGCCTGATACGACGGATAGAGCGTGGCGGCAAAGCTGATTAAGATCGCCGAGACCGAGACGAGGATGACATCCATGGTCTCGACATGCACGGGAATGTGCAACATGTAATAAACCGTCTGATCGAACGTCCAGTAATTTTCTATCAGCCAGAGGAAGGTATAACCAAGCGGAATGCCGATAAATGTGCCGGTCAAGCCGATGATCAATCCATTCAGCATAAAAATCCGCATGATCGCCGGCCGGGTGGCGCCCATCGCTTTCAAGATGGCGATCTCTCGCTGCTTCTCCGTCACGATCATCGTCAACGTGCTGACGATATTAAAGGAGGCGACGATCGTGATCAGCACGAGCAAGAGAAACATCATCGTCTTTTCCATCTTCAGCGCAGAGAAGAGATTGCGGTTGAGTTGCAACCAATCCCTTGCCCAATAGGGAAATCCGACGACGCGCTCAATGTCTCGCGCAATCTCGGGCGCGTGAAAAATTTCGTCCACCTTCACTTCGATGCCGGTGACCGTTTGATTCATATTGAAGAATTTCTGGGCTTCCTCCAGCCCGATATACGCGAGTGATGAATCGTATTCGAACATCCCCGATTCAAAGATCGCGACGACTGTGAAGATACGAATTTTTGGCACCATCCCGATCGCACTGACGGGGCCCACCGGAGAGACCACGTTGACCGTGTCGCCCACGAACGAGCCTAAGCGAAGCGATAATTCTTTGCCGATGACAATGCCCGGATGCACGGTCGCCGGCGGGTTTGGGTCGGGATTCGTCGTGATTTCTGGCGCGGTCTCCTTGGGTGGCGCGGAGCGGTCGGATGCGGTCAGGTCCAGCAAGCGTCCCGCTTTGATATTGTTCCCGAGTTCCGTGACACGGACCTCTTTGTCTGGGTCGATTCCACGGAGCACGATGCCTTGGACCCCCGACTGCGACGTCAAGAGCACTTGGCGGAGTACGAACGGCGTGGCGGCGATCACGTGCGGGACCGTCTCGACCTGTCCCACAAGCGCGCCGTACGAGGCCATTCCATCTTTGGTCCGATCTTGCACGATGATGTGTGAGGTGGTACCCAGGATCTTGGCCTGAATGCTTTCCTTAAAGCCGGTCATGATGCCCAACGTGCCGATCAAGGCCGCAACGCCGAGTGTAATACCCGCAATGGAGACGAACGTATTTAAGGAAATCGTTCGTTGCCGGCGTTTCGCGCGCAGATAACGGAGACCGATAAATATTTCGTAGGGAAGGGCCAACTATTTCTCCGGACGGAGTTGCGGGAAGAGGATGACGTCGCGAATGGAGGCCTGGTTGGTAAAGAGCATGACGAGGCGGTCAATCCCGATGCCCTCCCCCGCGGTCGGCGGCATGCCGTATTCAAGGGCTCGCAAAAAGTCTTCGTCCAGGTTATGGGCTTCTTCGTCGCCGGCTTCGCGTTGCGCCACCTGCGCCTCGAATCGCTCGCGTTGATCGAGCGGGTCGTTCAACTCGGAGAAGGCATTGGCAATTTCCCGTCCCGCGATGTACAGCTCGAAGCGGTCCGTCAAGGTCGGATCGGAGTCTTTCCGTTTGGCCAATGGAGAAATCTCCGTTGGAAAATCCGTGATGAACGTCGGCTGGATTAATTGCGGTTCCACCGTTTCCTCAAATATCGCTGTCAGGATGGCGACGTGGCCGGCTTTGCTATCCACGTCTACTTTAAGTTGGCGTGCGGCCTGCAGAGCGGCGTCCCGATTCGTCAGAACGGCTGGCTCCAGTTTATTGACTTCCAGCAGCGCCTGCAGATAGGACCATCGCCGCCACGGGCGGTCGAATCGAATCGATTGTCCTTGATAGTCGAACGTCGTGGTGCCGAGAATCTGTTGCGCGAGCTGGGTTAACAGTTCTTCCGTCAAGGCAATAAGATCGTTGTAATCCGCGTAGGCCTGGTAAAACTCCAGCATCGTGAATTCAGGATTATGGATGGTCGAGATGCCTTCATTGCGGAAGTTACGGTTGATTTCGAAGACGCGGGGAAATCCGCCGACGATCAGCCTCTTCAGATAAAGTTCCGGCGCAATCCGCAAATACAGGTCCGCGCCGAGTGCATTGTGATGCGTGACGAAGGGACGAGCTGCCGCGCCGCCCGGGATGGGATGCATCATCGGTGTCTCGACTTCCAGAAACCCCTTCTCGATTAGAAAGAGGCGAATGGCTGAAATGATGCGGCTGCGCGTGACGAATATCTGATGCACTTGCGGATTGGCGATAAGGTCCACATATCGCTGCCGATAGCGCGTTTCCACATCGGTCAATCCATGCCACTTTTCCGGCAAGGGCCGCAGCGCTTTGGAGAGGAAGGTGAACTGATGAACCTCGATGGTCAGTTCGTTGGTCTTCGTGCGAAAGAGCGTGCCGCCGACTCCGATCCAGTCGCCCAGATCGAGTTCCTCGCATACTTTATAAGACGGTTCACCCAAGAGATCCTTTTTTAGATAGACCTGCATTCGGTCGGCGCCGTCCTGCAGGACCGCGAAAGCCGCTTTTCCGAATCGACGCAAGCCGACGATGCGTCCGGCCAGCGTCACGGCGATTTTCTCCTGCTCCAATCGTTCTTTCGACTTCTCGCCATGCAGAGAGAGCAGGTCGACGGCGCGATCCTGAACCGCAAACCGCGATCCATGTGGCTCGACACCCAATCCGCGCAGGGTGTCGAGCTTCTTGATGCGCTGCTGCCGCTGATCGTTCAGTTCGTCCATGAATGACACTTTTGGTTGATATTGAGGTGCATCAGTTGCGTGGGTTGGAATCAGGGGAGGGCGGCTGTCGGGCGACGGCCTCCTTGCTCAGTTGCTGTTTTTTCAAATACGCCTCGATGAAGGCATCGACGTCACCATCCATAACCTTATCGACTTGGCTCACTTCGACATTGGTGCGGTGGTCTTTAACGAGTTGGTATGGTTGAAATACATACGAGCGAATCTGGCTGCCCCAGGCGATGTCTTTTTTTTCGCCCACGATCGAGTTGAATTCCGCTTCTTTTTTCTGTTGTTCTAATTCATACAACCGAGATTTGAGAATCTTCATCGCGCCTAGGCGGTTCTGAAGCTGCGACCGTTCGTTCTGGCATTGCACGACGATGCCGGTGGGCAGGTGCGTGATACGAATCGCCGTTTCAACTTTATTGACGTTCTGACCCCCCGCGCCGCCGGCGCGAAACGTGTCGATTCGCAACTCCTTCTCTTCGATGACGAGATCGACATCATCTTCGAGCTCCGGATAGACGAAGACTGAAGCGAAAGATGTGTGACGCCGCTTATTCGCGTCGAACGGAGAGATGCGCACGAGACGATGCACGCCGGCTTCGGCTTTCAAGTAGCCATAGGCATGCGGCCCGTTAATGGCGAGCGTGACGCTTTTGATGCCGGCCTCATCCCCCGGCTGCAAATCCAGCGTTTCGATTTTATATTTCTTTCGTTCGGCCCACCGCGCATACATGCGCAACAACATCTGCGCCCAATCTTGCGATTCGGTTCCACCCGCTCCGGGGTGAATGGCGAGAATTGCATTGCTCCCGTCATGCTCACCGGACAGCAACAGCTCGATCCGCCACTGATTGACGGCGGCTTCGAGCTTGCCCAGTTCGACCACCAATTCCTGCTCCAAGGAGGGGTCCGCCGTTTCGTCCGCCAGCTCGACTAAGGCGCGCAAGTCCCCCTGCTGCCGTTCGAGGTCCGCAACGCGCTGAATATCCCCCTCGATGGCGGCCTTTTTTCGGCTTACTCGGGCAGCGGCTTGGGTGTCGTTCCAAAAACCGGGATGAGACGTTTCCTGTTCGAGATGCTCCAGGTCGGAGTGTAGTCGAGGGAGGTCAAAGATGCCTCCGTAGTTCATGAACCTGTTCACCGACTGCATGGACCCGTGTGCGGACTTCATCAAGCATGCGCGATCCTTTTCGATTAGGTGGCGGCGGTCTAGGTTGTCGCTCCTACGACGAGCGGTTGCGGTTCATTGCCGCTCGTGCGCCACCAGGCGGCCAGGAGAAAAAGTCCGGTGATTATAACACAGCCATACGCAAAGACATCACCATGGCGGCTGTAAAATGTCGGCGTGTTGCGGACGGGAATGCGCCCGATCATGGCTTGTTCGGTAAAAATCGGCGACGCGTTCAGAATGCGTCCGGAGGGATCGATAAATCCGGAGATGCCGGTGTTGGCGGCTCGGGCAAACGCGACGTGATTTTCCACCGCGCGCAAGACGACCATGCCGAAATGCTGGTACGGTGCTGCCGAATTGCCGAACCAGGCGTCGTTGGTAATCGTGACCATGAAATCGGCGCCGTCTCGCACGAATTCGCGCACGAGATTCGGAAAGATCACTTCGAAGCAGATGACGACACCGAAGCGGGCCGGTATGCCGGGAACGGGCCCAGAGGCATCGTCCGGCTTCGCCGGAAGCGACAGGACTGTCGGGACAGTCCCGGATTCAAAGTCCCCGATTCCCTCGACAAGTTTGTCCAAAAAAAATAGGACAGACTTGAGCGGTATGTACTCGCCGAACGGGACAAGATGGCGTTTATCGTATCGGCCGAGTATGCGGCCTTCCGGCGAAAAAAGGTAGGCGCTGTTCATCAAGTATGGCTTCCCGTTCGCGTAATAGCGCAACGCCGGACTGCCGAACAACAAGGGCACCTCATGGCGACGAATCAGCGCTTCCACTTCGCCGCGATACTCGGGCTCCTGTTCAAAGAGAAACGGCGTGGCGGCTTCGGGCCAGACGATAAGATCCGTTTTGTGAGCGGCCTCGCCGGTCAAACGTGCATAGCGATCGAGCGTTTCTTGACGGTAGGCGGCATCCCATTTATGCGCCTGATCGATGTTGGCCTGAACCAGGCCGACTGTCAGAGTACGGGGCAGGGTTTCGATGGCGTTCAAACGTCCGAAGCCATACGTAATGGTCAGCATGACGATCAACACGGCGGCAGCCGGCGGCAGCCAGGGAAACGAACTGATGGGTTGGCGAAGCGGCAGCGTGCGATATTTGCGTATCGTCCAGCCGATCATCTCGGCAAGCGCGACATTGGTCAGCACGATGACGAATGACACGCCATACACACCGGAAAGATCCGCGATTTGAATGGCCGCGAGCCATTCGGATTGGGAATATCCCAGGAGAGCCCAGGGGAGACCCGAGAACAGCAAGGTGCGGATGAATTCCAGCGTGACCCACACAAACGGCGCCGCCAGGATGGCATTGTGCGAAAGCGCTCGGCGCAAACAGGTGACCGTCACGGCATAGACCGCGACGTAGAGGCCGAGATAGGCGGACAGAAGCGTCAAGGCCACATAGCTCCAAAGCAAGGGCATCTTTCCGTACATGTGCATGGCGGTGACGACCCAACTCATGATCCCCATAAAGCCGATGAGTCCAGCCATCCATCCCAGCCAAAACGCGCGCCGTGGCGGAACCTCGTCGATCGCAACATGTAACGGGACGAGAAAGATCCATGCCAGCCAGCCCAGATCGAAATTTGGAAAACAAAGAGGAGAGAGCACGCCGGTCAACCCGGCCAACACCGGTGGAAGAAGAGATCGTGAACGCATCGCGCCGTACCTTAGCGAAAACCTCTAATGCGATGCAACTCGCGTAGAATGCATCACATGCCAAATAAATCTTTGATTCGATCGATAACACTGGGATTGTGCAGTTCACAAAATACCGTCGGTTCACTTCCTTCGATGAAGGTCTCTTCGAAGGAGTCGGGACAGGCGGGGGTTGCTAATTGAGACGTTTTGGGATCGATCGTTCTGGTGACGATCCCTGGGGGGACAGGAAAGCTGATCGATGCGGAAGGGACGGCTTTACGAAAAAACTCGACCCAGATCGGAAGCGCGGCTTGAGCCCCGGTGAGTTTGAGGGTTGTCCCGCCGTCGAATCCCACCCAGACCCCGATGACCAGATTCGGTGTGTATCCGATAAACCAGGCGTCGCGATGATCGTCCGTCGTCCCCGTTTTTCCGGCGATCGCCGCGGCCAGACCCCAGCTCTTTGCCGACACAGCCGTTCCACGCTGTACGACGCCTTGCAGTATCGAGGTCATCAGATACGCCGATTGCGCAGAGAACACCCGCGTGGCCTCCGTATTCTGCCGACGAATGGTTCGCCCCGTTTGCTCCCCCACCTGTTCGACGACCATCGTGAGGCCCTCCGGCGGCACATAGCGACCGGCGTGCGCCAGCGCTCCGAACGCGCTCGTAATCTCGAGCAGGGAGACTTCGGAGCTTCCCAAGGCGAGAGGCAGATGTTCATCCAGCGGGCCTTGAATGCCGACTGCGCGAAGCGTGCGCGTGATCTCCGGAATGCCCACCGATTGGGCGATGCGAACGGCGGGGACGTTCAGCGATTGTTCCAGAGCCGTGCGGACCGTGACCTGTCCGTGAAATTGGCGATCGTAATTGTGAGGCGTCCAAGAAGAGTCTCCCTCTGGGAAGCTGAGCGGACTGTCGTCGATCAAGGTTGCCGGTGTAAGGACCGTCTCGTTTCCCGAGCGCGCTTTCTCGAACGCCGTAAGATAGACGAATGGCTTGAATAAGGATCCGGCTTGGCGTTTGGCTTGAACGGCATGATTGAATTGACTGGTGCGGTAGTCGCGTCCACCGACCATCGCAAGGATGGAGCCGGTCGTCGGGTCGATGGCGACCAGCGCGCCTTGTAAACGATCCTGCGTCTTTGTGAGAAATCGATACTTGGATTCCAGGCGCGATAAGCCGGCAGTGAGCGCGTCTTCGGCACGCCGCTGCATTTCAAGGTCCAGCGTCGTAAAGACGCGCTGATCAGTCTGCAGACTGTCCGGGGCATCCTCGATTTGCGAGAGAATGTAATCCATAAAGTACGGGGCATCGGCTACCCCGTGCTGAAGAGTCGTCACTCGGATTGGCGATTTGACGGCGACCTGATATTGCTTTTCGGAAATGCGGCCTTCCTGCTTCATCCGCAGAAGTACGAGATCTCGACGGTGCTGCGCGCGCTTCGCGTTGCGCACCGGGGCGTACGTATTCGGGCCTTTGATCATGCCCGCTAATAATGCTACTTCCGGGATGGTGAGCTGGGAGAGCGATTTTCCGAAGTAGTAGTGCGCCGCTTGCCCAATGCCATAGATGGCAACGGAACCCGATTGGCCGAGGTAGATTTCGTTCAGATAGCTTTCCAGAATCTCCTGTTTCGTATATTTCATCTCCAGGATGAAGGCGGCGAGCGCTTCCTTGATCTTGCGAACGAAGGTGCGCTGTTGCGTGTAGTAGAGGTTCTTGGCCAACTGCTGAGTAATGGTGCTACCCCCCTGAACGACAGTTCCCCCTTTCATATTTTGAAAGGCGGCCCTGAGAATGCCGCGCGGATCCACCCCGTGGTGTTCATAAAATCGATGATCTTCAATCGAGAGGACGGCATCGATCATTTGCGGTGGAATCGCTGAGAGCGACAGCCAATCGCGCACCTGGCGCGACGCTTCCAGTACACCGCCGATGAGCTGAGGCTCGAGCGAAAGCGCCTCGGCGGTCTGCGTTTCGGTAAGACTCATAACACGGGCGAGCCGATCGTCACTGAAGTCGAGGCGGACCGGTTGCCCCTGTATGAGTCCTTGAGGGTAGAGAAAGTCGCGGAGGTAGAGATCGACCGACGACCCGCTGATGCGGTATTCACCGGGCGTTTGAATCTTTCGAGACACGGGTCGGTAACCCAGATGTGTGAGCCGTTCCTGTAAACGCGCTTTCTCGATCTTCGTCTCTGGGGCGAGCGGAAACGGCAGACTATAGATTCTCAGCGATGGTCGGTCTTCAGCGCGGGGCAGGCTCAGCGTGGCGTACAGGAGAAATCCATACGCGGCCAACGTGCCGACGACAACAAGCAAAGACCAGAGGACCGGCCGCCACCAACGCCGCTTTCGTTTCATGACCGTATCATCGCCTGCCTTCCAACGGGCTGGTCCTCCCTGCCGGAAACTACATATCCTCTGTACTCGACGTGATCAGTATGATAAGGAAGGAGCCGCCACTGCGGCCCGGTGGTCTATATCACAAGGAGATCCGCTTATGCCAACGACGACGCAACTGGTCATTACCGAACAAAGCAAGCCCGGTGTCCTCGCGCGTGTAGCCTCTGTTCTCGGAGCAGCCGGGGTGAATATCAAGGCCTTTTCAGCGGCGGAAGGAATTGGGACAGCCAAGATCCGAAAGGGCACGCTTCGTTTTGTCGTCGCCGATTTGGACCGAGCGCGGGTGGCGCTGAAACAGGGCAAGATCGCCTTTCGCGAAGAACCCGCTCTCGTGCTGAGTTTGGACAACAAGCCGGGCGCGCTCAGCGAAGTGGCGGAACATCTCAAAGAAGCGAAAATCAATATTACCAGCGGCTACTACACGCCGTCCCGGCAGGGCGGCAAAGCGGTCGTCATTTTGACCGTCTCGAACACCAAGAAGGCGATGGATATTTTGCAGGAAGAATCGCTGGACGTCTTTTGACGGGCTCCATCATCCGTCGATCGCCTTTGTGCCCATTGGTGAATTCCGGGACGGCCCCGTTCCCCGCCCGTACCTTATCCATCTGTCGATCGTTCGCCTGCATCGCCGGTGTGATGCTCATCTTCGTCCTCTCGGGATGTGCCGAAAGGACGATGAAGGGGACGGGCGACCCGTCGTCATATCCCGTCGGTTACCACGAACGGGGAATGGCTTCATGGTACGGACCCGGCTTCGACGGGCATCGCACGGCGAATGGCGAGCTATTCGACATGCGTGAGCTGACTGCCGCCCACCGGACGCTGCCGTTCGGCGCCATGGTTCAGGTTCGCTCGCTGTATAACGATCGGAAAGTGATCGTACGTATCAATGACCGGGGTCCCTTTGCGCGCGGTCGCATTCTCGATCTCTCGCACGCTGCCGCCCTTCAACTCGGCATGATCGGTGAAGGCACGCATGACGTAGATCTCATGCTGATCGGATATCGTGGCCGTCACGACGATGGCGGAGCATTCAGCATTCAAGTCGCGTCATTTGGAGATCGAACACGGGCGCAGGCGTTCATCGCGAAACTTGGGTCGTACCGTGATGTGCGATTGAGTCGGGTCGATCTTGCGGGCGGCATACGCTATCGCGTGTATGTCGGGCGATTCGTTTCAGAAGGGGAAGCGGCCGCTATGGTCGATCGACTCGACAGGCAGTTTCAGGTCGAGTCATTGATCGTTCGGGAGGAGTGATTTGTTTCCAATAAAATAAATTAAGGCATTGATTGTCTTGATGTTTGGTGTGGACTTGTTGCCTAAAATGTTCAAGCTATGATAGTACTATCGCCTATGGATGACGGTGACCCTAGACGATTCCGGTGCCGTAGATCCGACGTTGCTTCCGGCCGGATGCTTCTCAGAACCCCTGTGGCGGGGGGCACTTTCCTGTCTTCGCCATACGCCCCGATTATCTAGTTGCTCATGGATTATCTCATCGTTCTGAGTCTTATCGCCCTTTCTGCGATTATTTCTGCGGCCGAGATCGGCTTCTTCTCCGTGAACGAGACACGGTTGCGCGCGCTGGCCGACGCCGGTGGAAAGCGAGCCGCCTTGGTGTTGTCCTTGCGCTCCAATCCTCAACGCCTGTTGTCGATCATCATGATCGGCGATCGGCTCGTCGATACGGGGGCGGCGTCTTTCGCCACGATTATTGCGCTGCGCCTCTTCGGATCGGAGGCGCTGGCCATCGTCATCGGCGTGCTCACGTTCGTCCTGCTGATTTTCGGCGATATCGTCCCCAAAACGCTGGCAGCTAAACATGCGCTGACCGTGGTCCTTGCGATGGCCTATCCCGTCTATTGGGTCCAGCAACTCATGAAGCCGATTCTGCTGGTCTTGGAACCTGTGATTAACGCGTTGACAGGAGGAAAGGGCGTCACCGTTCCCCACGTCTCGGAAGAAGAGGTCAAGATCATGCTCGACGAGGGAGGGCGCGCAGGCATGATCGAGACCGAAGAAGTGAAAATGATCAAGAACGTGTTTCAGCTCAAAGATATTACCGCCGAAGATGCGATGACACCGCGCCTCTACACGTTTGCGCTCGAAGGAAATTTACGTCTCAAGGATGCCCAAGAGGCGATTTTCAAATCGAAGTATTCCCGCATTCCCGTCTACGATACGACGCTCGATAACATCACCGGCATTCTGTATCGTGACAAAGCGCTGATGGGGTTGGCCCAGGGCCGGTACGAATCCAGGCTGAAGGACGTGGCGACTCAGGCGCTCTTCGTGCCGCGAGGAAAGACTGCGGACGACTTGATGAAACAATTCCAGGCCGACAAACGGCACATGGCGATCGTGGTCAACGAATTCGGCGGCGTGATGGGACTGGTGACCTTGGAAGATCTATTGGAAGAGGTCGTCGGCGAAATCATGGACGAAACGGATATTACCGAAGAGCTGATCAAGCGAATTGGGAAAAGCCAGATCCTTGTCCACGGCCGGACCGACGTTCGGCGGATCAACGAATTTCTCAAGGTGGAATTAGGCGACGAGGCGACGACGATCAGCGGGCTCATTCAGGATTACCTCGGCCGCATCCCGGCTGTCGGCGAGGAAATCAGACTCGGCCAATGCCGGTTAGTCGTGCATGAGGCCGATCACAAATCGATTAAGAGTGTGCAGATCTTCAAAGAAGAGAAAGCTCACACTCCCGACTCAACCAGCGTCGGCTCGACGAGCTGACGTCACGCGTTTGGTTTCGTACATCCGCTTATCGGCCACCCGCAACAATTCCGCCGCGGAGGTGACCGGTGGAAATCCCGGAACCGTGGCGGCGCCCACGCTCAATGACATGGGAATATCGCGTTCGGCGGTCGTCAAGCGCAATGATTGAAGGACATCGCACAGTTTCTCGATCACTTGCCGGCTCTGCTCCGTGTCGGTTCGCGGCAGCAAGGCGGCGAACTCGTCTCCTCCCACTCGGGCGATCAAATCGCTCTCGCGCAAATTGGTTCTGAGGGTGGCGCTCACCTGCTGCAATCCGCGATCTCCCGCTTCGTGCCCATAATCGTCATTGATCGCTTTGAACGCGTCGACATCCATGATGATGACTGTAAACGCTTCCCCGCTGCGTTGAAATTGCTGCCACTCGCGGGTAAGGGCTTCGTCGAAAAAACGACGGTTGTACAGCCCCGTGAGCGGATCGCGAATCGCCATCTGATCCAGTTCCCGATTTTTCGCTTTCAATTCCTTGAGATTCCGCTCGTGTTCCTTTTCCACCTGCTTCTCGGTCGTCACATCGTGGGACGAGACGTGAATGCCGCGGACGGTGCCGTCCTCGTTGAGATCGGGATCGCAATGCGACAGCAGGATGCGCATGCCGCCCGGCATGCGGGAATCGGGAATCGACTCTTCCAATCCATGATAGGCCGTGCGGGTCTGAAGGACCTGTTCCAGGATGGGTTTGAATCGCGTCCAGCGATCGGGCGGAAGGACGTTGGAGAGGCGCTGGTTGAGATGCTCGCCCACGGACCGGTCGTGAAATTTAGCCATGGAGCGACTGACGCGCTCCACGATCAGATTCGGCGTGAGATACATCAGACCGATGGGAATTGTCGCGTAGAGTGTGTCGAGGCGCGTCCGCACACGCTCGGTCTCCGTCATCCCGCGCAACAAGGCATCCTCGGCGCGCCGCCGCTCCGTAATATCGGTATGCGTGACAAGGACGCCGCCCTCCTGCCGTTTAAGGGGCAGCACCGACAACATAAACCAGCGATGGTCAGAGGGCAACAACAACGCATAGTCGAGTGAGAAGGACGAGGCGTTTCCGTTTAGGACCGATCGGATGCCCGCAAGGGCCTCCTGTGCTTGGGTGCCATAACTTTTGGATGGGGGCCGGCACGCCTTAAGATAGTTGACAAGGCCGCCGCCGTTCGAAGGAAAGAGCTCTCCATTATCCTTGGCAAATTGTTCCCATGCAGTATTCACGGAAAGCAGCCGGGCCTCTTTATCTAGTACGGCGGCATGGGCGGGGAGCGAGTTCAAGGTGGTGCGATTGAAGTCGTCGCTTTCCTGCAAGGCCGTGGTCATGTGGGTGAAGTTTTCCGACAGTGTGGCCAGTTCATCGGACGACTGCGGCTGGCCGGTCCCCTCGGGGGGGCCGGAGACAGGCGAAACGGCTGTATCAAACAGATGAAAGGGCTTCATGAGTCCGAAGCGGATGACGACCCACAACATGAAAATGAGGGCGACCACCGAAAGCCCGTTGACCGCGAGGAGGTAGTACAGATTGGATTGGATCAACCGGTCGAGCGGAGAGAGATCAAGGCCAATCAAGAGGGCGCCCTGCGTCGAGGGCGGCGACACTCCATCGGTTGGCCGACTTTTGATGGGGGTCAATAGGAATCGCGTCCTGACCGAGTCTCTTGTTTCGACCCAGGTAATGTCGGTATCCGCCTCCTGTTCCAGGGCGCGCCGAAGCCCATCGAGAGGGATGGAGAAGCGGCTGCCGACGCCGTGCTCTTTGGAGTCGGCCACGATCGTGCCTTGCGCATCGACCACGGTGATGGACTTCAAACCGGGAATCGAAAGGGCTTGCGTCAACGCATGACTGGCTCCGCGCCGGTCGTTGGTCGCGAGAAACGGCTCGAACGCCAATTCCAGGAGACGACCATACTCGGCGGATTTGGTCTCCCATTCGGTTACGAGGGTGCGCGTGCTGAGGTAATACTGCATGGCCGTGAGAACAGCCGCGCACACGACGAGACCGGTCGCGAAGGCGAGAAAGGTCTTCGTCCGGCGCGGGATGTGAGGACGACGCATCGGGTTCACGAGTCGAACTCCAATGGCCACGGCTACGAGGAAAAGATAAACTCTCCCACTGTCCCACTGAGCCGCAGGGAAGTCAAGTCTGTTCGAGCAAAGCGACGAACTCAGATTCGGTCAGGATGGCCAGGCCGAGCCGGGTGGCCTCGTCGAGCTTTGATCCCGGATCGTGGCCGACCACCACATAGTCCGTCTGCTTGCTGACGCCGGACGTCACGCGTCCGCCGAGTTCCTCCACTCGGCGTTTCGCATCTTGGCGGCTCACTCGCTCAAGGGTGCCGGTGAAGACAAAGATCTTTCCTTCTAGGGCGCGGCCGTGAGCAGCCGCGCGAACGGTTTCTGAAGCAATGGTCAATCCAAGGCGGAGCAACCGATCGATGACCTGTCGGTTATGCGCTTCCTGAAAGAAAGACTCCAGGCTCGCGGCGATTTCAGGTCCGATCTCATGGACGCTTTCAAATGTCGCGCGGTGGGCCCCCATGATCGCATCGAGCGATCCGAATCGACGAGCGAGGACCTTGGCCGTATGTTCGCCCACCTGACGAATGCCGAGGCCATGGAGGAAGCGTGCGAGCGACACCTGCTTACTCTGCTCAAGGGCTTCCATGAACAAGGATGCAGAGCGATCGGCAAATCCTTCGAGCGTCAAAATTTGATCTTTCGTGAGTGCAAAGAGATCGCCCAGATTGCCGACCAGGCCGCTGCCGATCAACTGTGCGGCAGTCTTCTTCCCAAGCCCGACGATATTGAGCGCGTTCTTCGAGGCAAAATGTTCAAGCGCGCCCTTCAATTGGGCCGGGCAGGCGGCTTTTCCAGAACAGTAATGGTACGCGCCTTCATGGGCGACCGCTGAGCCGCAGACCGGACAGTGGTCCGGCATGCGAAAGGGCTCCGCCCGCTGTTGACCCGGCACATCGATGCGTTCGGTGATGGCGGGGATCACATCGCCGGCACGTTCCACCTTGACCGTGTCGCCCACCCGGACGTCTTTTCTGGCGACTTCATCGGCGTTATGCAGGGTCGCCCGGCTGATAGTGACCCCTCCCACATCGACGGGCTTTAACAGCGCCAACGGCGTCAATGTGCCGGTTCGTCCGACCGAGACGGCAATGTCCTGCACCTGCGTGATTTCTTTGCGGGCCGCGAATTTATAGGCAATGGCCCAACGTGGACTCCGGGATTTTTCCCCAAGTAAGCCTTGCCAATCGCACCGATTTAATTTGACGACGATGCCGTCGATTTCGAACGGCAAGGCATCGCGCCTTGCCGCCGTCTCGGCATGAAAGGCGATCACCTCCTCGATAGAGGCGTACGTCCGGCTCAGAGATGGAACGGGCAGTCCCCATGCCGACAAACGTTCCAATTCCGCTTCGTGCGTCGATAGGGCCGGCCCGGACTGAACCATGATTTCGTAACAGGTGACGACCAAGGGGCGTTCCGCAGTAATTCTAGAGTCCAGTTGCCTCAACGCTCCGGAAGCCGCGTTGCGAGGGTTCGCAAACGCTTCTTCCCCCTGCTCGGTGATACGCCGATTCAAGGTTTGGAAGTCGTCGAGCGGCATGTACACTTCTCCGCGCACGACGAGATGGACGGGGGGTTCTGCGGCCGCGTGCAAGTGAAGCGGCAATGAGCGCATCGTGCGAAGGTTGATGGTGACATCCTCGCCGGTCGTGCCGTCGCCTCGTGTAGCGCCCCTCACGAATCGGCCGTGCTCGTAGACCAACTCGACAGAAAGCCCGTCGAACTTCGGTTCGACGGAGTAGTGCACGATCTCTTGCGAAAGATCGCGATCCAATTCTCTTCCCACTTCGCGACGGACCCGTTTGTCGAAGGCACGGACGTCATCCGCAACTGTGATGGAGTCCAAGCTGAGCATGGGGCGTTCGTGCTGAACTTTCTTGAGACCCGTCTGAGGCGCGCCACCGACCCGCTGCGTTGGCGAATCGGGCGTCACAAGATCTGGATGCGCATTTTCAAGCCGCGTCAGCTCTTGAAAGAGTGCATCGTAGGCCTCATCGGATATTTCTGGACGATTGTTGACGTAGTACAGATGGTCGTGACGGCGGATCTCCGCGCGCAGCGTCTCGATCCGTTGTTGGATCTTTTGAAGAGTGGGCTGATCTGTCGAGGACGTGTGCTTCACTGTGCTCTGACAATGGTTGAGGAGGTTATTCTCGAATGAAGCGTCCCGCATAGCTTCGAATGTCGTGTCCATTCAGCACATGAAAGCGTCTGAGCCGATCCACAGTCTGACCCGAAAAACGACCGAGCGGAATGGTGATCAGCCGCCGATGGAGCGTGCGGATAATACGCCGCCAGCGCGCGCGAGGAGGAACCGGCGAGACGAGGACGACATGGGTCTCCCGAGAATGCAGCGCTGCGGCTGCAATCAGCCGTTCCTCAAGCGTCTGGGTAAACTCCAGTCTCGGGTCGTCCCAAATATTTGGAATCGGTCGCGGTGGAAAGAGAAACAGCGCTCCCCCATAGCGAGACTGGCCGATCCCCGGGCCGACCATCGCGTCCTGAAAGGGACTCGCGTAAAAACAGAGCGTTGATTCTTCTTCATGTTCTGCATACCACGTTGCACGCCATGAATACGCATTTGGATCAGCCGGTGTGTCGAACAAGAAGACAACCGCTTCGACTTGCCCCCGCGCCGGTGGAATTTCTTTGACATAAATCTCCGGCTTGATCGGTCCGGTCGGCCGAGGCGGCGCCGCTGAATCGGACTGCCTTTTGCGCGTCCCCGGAGACGGAAGGGCGTGCCAATGACGCAAACTCTCGCGTAGATCGATGCCGTCTTTGACGGACGTGGTGAACTTTTCCACACGGGCGAGATCGGCGCCGAGCAGGGCTTTCGCCTGGTCGCGCACGTGACGCGTAAAACTTTCGATGCGGTGGTCTTCGGCCGGCCACGAGCATTGGCCAAACGGGTTCCATTGAAGGGCCCAGGTGCGGCTCTTGATCGGTGCCGGCTGCGGTCGAAGCGAGAGAGAGCGCCACTGAAGCAAGGGGCCTTGCAGCCGATTCTTTGCCCGGACCACTTCCCCGTCGGGGAGTTCCAGTTTCTCAATGCCGACGGAGACCGTGGGGTGGGAATACGGGAGGAACGTGTCATCGTGCAGGTCGTATGTCTTGGCCGTCTCCAACAGCGTGACGGCAAAGTCGTCCCCGGCTATCTGTTTTGCAGCCAAGACCAGTGTATACAGATCCGGCGTCAGTCGATGCGCCATCAGCGCCAGGTTTCGCACGTATTGCAGATAACGCTGCAAGAGTTGGGGGGTTACCCAGTTGGGAATCGATCCATCGTCTCGTTCATGGCGGGCCGCCCACCGCGTCCGGGTTTCCAATAACAGCTCTTTTATTCCGTCGACTGAGATGTGGCGATCCGAGCGCAGCTCCGCTCGTCTGTGCTCGTACAGCGCCGTGGTAAACGGTAACTCTCCCAACAGGAAATAAAGCGTATGCGGATCGGCAGAATAGATTGATGGACGACCCGCAGGCGACTCGGGAAGGATGTACGATGTTCGCTGATGATAGGCGTCACGTAGCCAGGGCCAATCGGCAACAGGACACAAGCATAGAATCGACTCGAACTCCAATTCCAATTCGTGCAGCCGGAAGGCCATCCACGCGATGCGTGCCGCGCGTTGGCTTTCTTCGATGGGCGGGGTCAGAGACGGAATGAGCGCGGCGCTAAAGGCGGCGAGGGGAATGTGTTTTATCGCATAGGGATCGGGAGCAGAAAACGAGGTGGGCTCAAAACGTTCTACCTCACGATCGATATAGGCACGGGCGATGGACTCGCCCATGGCCACCCGTATGCCCATAATGACCGGCTGACAGGGGTCCACCGGCACAAACGTGACAGTCGGTTCGTCGCTGTCGGAGTCGGGCACTGCCACGAGACTGAGATGCGGAAGGTAGGAGACGGCAGATTCCACGGCTGATTCGAATGACGGTGGAAGAGGGACCGCCACGCAATCGAATGGGCGACCGATCAAGGTTTCACGGACCTCTTGCGCGACATCTCCGCTTCCATGAAGGATGGGCAGGACCTCGATGCGAGGGGAGAGACGGAGCACCGTCTTGGCGGCATCGCTCAATGGGCGCATGATCGTCGTTTCACGTGGGCCTCGAACAAACGCGAGGACTTCTCCGTCCCGAATGAAGCCGGCTGGAAATCAACGGTCGGGATGGAGCGGATCATTGCCTTCGAAAAAGAAATCTCCCAGCCCTTGCGGAAGGGCTGGGCCTCCCAGCGCTCGCGCTCTCCGTTTGGACAGGCCTTCCAAATCCAGCGCTTCTTCCCCAAGCACTTTACTGACGGCTTCGCGCCAGACGGTATCTTTTGCCAGGGGATGGGCGGAGTCCTGAGACAGACGTTTGAGGGCATACTGCAGGAGATGCAGGCCGTCCCTCACTGAAAAATCCAAATTGAGCTGATGCGCGTCTTGCAGAAAATTGACGGTCAAGGCCAACATTTCTGCTGGAGCGAATGGCAAATGGTAACGGAGGATCGCCAGTTCATCGTGTCGCGCCGGATAGCCGACGGCCAGCGTCGGTTGGAGCCGTGACAGGATGTAATCGGGCACTTCATACGTCGAGGCATCCTCGTTCATCGTGACGCAGCAGCGGAAGTTGTCATGGGCGTTGACAAGGATTCCCGCCACGATCGATTCGATATAGCGGCGATAGTCGAGGAGTGCGGCAAGGGACGCCCAACTCTTTTCATTCATCCGGTTGCCTTCGTCCAGCACGCAGACCTGTCCCGTCAACATCGCCGAGACCAGGGGGGAGGCGTGATAAGCGATGGTGCCCGATTCGGCGAGGACGGGCGTGATCAGCAGATCTTCAGGCCTGGTATCAGCCGTACATTGAAAGATGTATAGATCTTGTTTACGTTCGCGCGCGCCCGACATCGCCAATGTGGTTTTTCCAATGCCGGGAGGGCCAGTGATGCGAGGAGAGAGTGGAAGATCTTTTTCGTCGAGCACGAGCCAGCACGCCAGGAGCTGCGTCAGAGTCTCTCGCCCGCCGATCCATTCTTGCGACGATGTGATCGGTTGCGCCAAGCGCAGCGACACGCCATCGACGATCACCGATCGCGGTGAAGGGGAGGAAGACGGTGTGTCCGTAGCAGCCATCGATTTTCAAACCGTAACATAGCGTTCGTTGGAGGGTCAAACCGCCTGGCACGCCATGCGGCCTTTGACTTTCCTCGAGTGCCGGTTCTATCCTTCTGCCTTGTGAATCAAGGGTGAAGACGAGTTTCATACCTGGGTAGTTCGCGATAAGGGATGGAGACTATGATGAACAGAGGTTCAATATGGAGTGCCCTTCTCGTATGCGCCGTGGGAGTCGGGTTGAGCGGCTGTGTGATGAAAGAGCAGTATGAAGCCGAGAAAAACCGAGCGCTCAACTTCCAGCGACTATTGGCGCAGGAAGAAAAACGTACCGGGGATCTTGATGCGGAGGCCAAGCGCCTGAAACGTGACGTGCCCGAACTGGAGGCAAAGAATCGGGAATTGGCGGCGCAATTGCAAGCTGTTCGCGAACAGGCGGCGAGGATTAAGGAAGAAAACGACGCGCTCCGGGAAGCGGCGGCGATCACGAGCCGAGAAGCGCTCGAATCCAAGCCAAAAGCACGCGCCAAGGCTCAGCAGAAGCCGTCGGCTGCCTTACCTGTCGAGCCTCTCGCCGAAAAAGCCGAAGCTCCGGTGACCGATTTTCCCGATATGGACAAAGGCGCGACGATTCGTCATGAGGTAAAACCAGGCGACACCTTATTCCGGATCTCGCGGCAATACGGCGTTCCGGTCGGTCAATTGAAAGACTGGAATCATCTTCGCGACAACATGATCGAAGTGGGTCAGAAGCTCATCGTCGGATACCAATAATACATGGCCAGACCGTCCTATTCGCTTAGCTTCGATGCGTTCAAGACGCTCTCATCGGGGGGGAATGTCATCCCCTTATATAGAGAGATTCTTGCGGACTTTGAAACGCCGGTCTCCGCGTTCAAAAAAATCGATCACGGGCCGTCAGCGTATCTGCTGGAAAGCGTCGAGGGCGGGCAAAAGTGGGCGCGCTATTCGTTTCTCGGCAGCGGATCCCCGGTCTTGCTTCATGCGGATGCCGATGCCGTGGCGATCGCAAAAGGCTCTCGTGTAGAGCGCTTCCCACTCAGTGATCGGCCAGGCGACACGCCGCTCGATCGGCTGCGGAAGGTCATGTCCGAATATCGGCCGGTCGCCGTCCCGGAACTGCCGCCGTTCGTCGGGGGGGCGGTCGGTTATTTAAGTTATGACATGGTGCGCTACTTCGAGGATATTCCGGCGAAGCGCAAAGATGATATCGGGTTTCCGCTTACTGCGTTTCTCCTGACCGATACGCTATTGATTTTTGACAACGTCGCCCACACGATTAAAGTCGTCGCCAATGCGCACGTGGCATCTTCGAAGGCCGCCGCTGTTCAACGCGCATACAAGGACGCCGCGTCACGCATCGATGGCATGATCGAGCGGCTACGACGTCCCTTGCGCCGGGAGCGCGCTGCGGCTCGCCGCAAACCGATAAGCTTTTCGTCGAACATGAGCCGTGCTGATTTTGAAAAAATGGTGATGCGCACAAAGGAATATATCCGCGCGGGGGATATCGTGCAGACCGTCGTCTCCCAGCGGTGGGAGACGCGGATTCAAACGAGTCCCTTCGAGATTTATCGGGCGCTCCGCCTCGTCAATCCCTCTCCCTATATGTATTATCTCAGGATCGGGGATGTCGAGCTGGTAGGGTCGTCCCCCGAAACCCTGGTTCGTTGCGAAGAGGGGCGTGTCTCCTTGCGTCCGATTGCCGGTACAAGAAAACGCGGTGCATCGGAGCAAGAGGACCGGGGGTTGGAGCGGGAACTGCAAGCCGACGACAAAGAGCGAGCCGAACACATCATGCTCGTTGACCTTGGGCGAAACGATATCGGCCGAGTGGCTACGCGAGGGTCCGTGACCGTGGATGGGCTGATGCGCGTGGAGCGCTACTCGCATGTAATGCACTTGGTGTCGCAAGTGACGGGGCGGCTCGATGCCGGCAAATCGTCCTATGATGTGCTCCAGGCCTGTTTCCCCGCCGGGACTGTGTCTGGCGCGCCGAAAATTCGGGCCATGCAAATCATCGAGGAGCTCGAACCCACTCGTCGGGGCCCGTACGCCGGCGCTGTGGGATATTTCAGTTTCTCGGGAAACATGGACATGGCGATCAACATCCGGACAGTCGTGATCAAAGGGCGTCAGGCATACATTCAAGCTGGCGCGGGAATTGTGGCTGATTCGGACCCGGAACGGGAATACGACGAAACGTGCAACAAAGCCGGGGCCATGATGAAGGCCATTGAATTGGCCGAACGAGGTTTAGAATAGGCGTCCATCGGCTTTCGTACGTTCAGCACTCCCACACGCTCATGGCTAACGAATAACACACCTCATGCTGCTGATGATCGACAACTACGATTCCTTCACCTATAACCTCGTGCAGTATTTCGGGGAATTAGGGGAAGATGTTCAGGTCTATCGAAACGATAAAATCACGATCGAGGAGATCGAATCGTTGCATCCGCAACGGCTCGTCATTTCGCCGGGACCGTGTACACCCAACGAAGCGGGGCTGTCCGTCGGCGCCATCCGGCACTTTGCCGGGCGGCTTCCACTCTTGGGCGTCTGCCTCGGCCATCAATCGTTGGCCGTCGCGTTCGGCGGCGAAGTGGTCCGCGCGGAAAAGTTAATGCACGGAAAGACCTCGATGATTCATCATGACGGGAAAACCCTCTTTCGGGATCTCCCCAATCCTTTCGAGGCAACGCGCTACCATTCTCTCATCGTCAAGCGTGACACGTTGCCCGACTGCTTTGAGGTCTCGGCGGAGACTGCGGAAGGGGAAATTATGGGGATGCGGCACCGTACGTTAGGCGTGGAAGGCGTTCAGTTCCATCCTGAATCGATTCTGACGAAGGCGGGGAAAGACTTGCTGCAAAATTTTCTCAAACTCTAGCATGACAGTTGATTGCACTATCAGTGCGGACTGCTGCCAACCCTTCTCGACCATTACTTGATCGCGACCGCTTTGATTTGTTTAAACGTGGTCAAGCCCTGCAACACTTTCTGAATGCCGTCCTGCACGAGCGTCGTCATTCCTTCTTCGAGGGCGATGTGTAACATTTCCTCCGTTTTGCCGTGGCTTTGAATCGAACGCTTGATGCGATCCGTGCCGAGCAATAATTCGTGAAGGGCGATCCGACCGCGGAAACCGGTCCGGTTACACTGATCGCACCCTTTGCCTCGCCTCAGTTTGAAATTGGCATCATAGTTTTTGCCGAGCTTCTCCCATAGCTCGCTCCCGTACCCTTGGGCAAGCTCGTCGTACTCTTCCTGAGTGGGTCGATATTCTTCCGTGCATTCCTTGCAAATTCTTTTGCACAGGCGTTGCGCCATCACTCCCAACATCGCATCGGCGAAGCTGAAGGAGTCGCATCCCATGTCAAGCAAGCGGGTGATAGTTTCGACGGCGCTGTTGGTGTGAAGGGTGCTGAACACTAAGTGACCGGTCAGCGAGGCTTCGATGCCTGTCTCTGCCGTCTCTTTATCCCGCATTTCACCGACCATGATGACATCGGGGTCGGCCCGGAGAAATGCGCGCATGGCGACGGCGAAGGTAAAGCCGATCTTTGGATGGACCTGCACTTGGCGGAGTCCGTATTGCGTGATTTCCACGGGGTCTTCCGCCGTCCAAATTTTTCGTTCCGGTGTGTTGATGTGTCCCAGCGCTGCGTGCAGTGTGGTCGTTTTTCCGGATCCGGTGGGCCCGACGCAGAGAATAATGCCATAAGGCTTCTCGGCGATTTTCTTCAGCTCTCGGAGATTCCGTTCGGAGAACCCCATTTTGTCGAGGGGCAAGGGCTCGCTCGCGGCAAGGATACGCATGACGACGTCTTCGTTGTAGCCGGCGGTCGGAACGGTAGCGACGCGAAGCTCGATTTCTTTTCCTCCGCTGACTTTGAACTTGATCTTCCCATCCTGGGGCTTGCGCCGTTCCGCAATATCCAACAGCGCCATGATTTTCAGACGCGACACGATAGCGCGACGGTAAATGGCCGGTATCTTCATGTATTCCGAACAGCTGCCATCAACGCGGAATCGAACCACGGTCTCACGCTTGTCCCCATACGGTTCGATGTGAATGTCCGACACGCCCAGGCGGTAGGCGTCGGCGATGACCTTATTGGCCAGACGCACGATGACGTTGTCATTCTCGTCGACGCCCATCGCAGAGGCGGCGGCGTCTTCTTGTTGTTCAACCTGCGCATCATTCACCAACTCGCCCAGAATATCGGTAATCGATCCTGCATCTCCCGTCGAGGTGGGGTCGACTTGGCCGGTTGCAGAACGGAAAAATTGGGCGATGTCTCGACGAAGGCCGACCGACAGCCGAATTGTTTGGCCCGGGAACATGCGCTGAATATCCTGCACCCGTTCCAGCGCGTTGGGATCGTCGATCAGAATTTCAATGACGTTCTTATTGCGTTTTAAAGGGATCCAAAAACTTTTCTTGACGTAATCGATGTTGAGATTTCTCAGCAATTCAGGATCGATAAAGGTGCGGTCGTCGTACTCCACGTAGGGACATTGGTAGAACTGACTGAGCGACTTGCCGATCTCAGACTTCTGCACTTTGTATTTTTCAATCAGCAACGATTCAATATCGCTCACTCCCTTGCGCGATTCATGAATCGCCGCATCCAATTCATTCTGGGTAATTTTATTGGAGGCGACGAGATAATCGAATTTGGTCAGCGTTTTTTTGGCAATTTTACGAAGATTAAAAAATGCGATGCCAAGGCTTTTGGCCAGTTCAGCGACCGACTCTTCATCCTTCTTGGTAAAACGTCCTTCGCCTTTCCTGTTGAGAAGTTGGATGACGCCCATGAGATATTTATTTTCGGCAACGATCGGATAGGTGAGAACCTGTTTGGTCCGAAAGCCGGTTTTTTTGTCCCACGAGCTGTCGAAAGAGAGGGCGGGATGAATACGGGTTAGATCGGCCTTTGCGTTTGCGTCTTGAATATTGACGGGCCGTAAATATTTTGCCGTAAATCCGGCAATGCTCTGCTCGTCGATCCGAAGCCGGATCTCTTCAACGCCGTCGAGATGGGGAAGCTTGCCGTAAATTTCTTTTTTATCGGGATCCACGGCATACAGAATGAGTTCTTCGGCTTCGAACAGCGCTAGAATTTCACGGTTCATATCCAGGAGAATCTGGTCGAGATCCTTGGCGGCATGAATCTGATTCGAAATCCGTTTGACTTCTTCCGCATGTGCAATTTTCTGCTGCAGCTCGTTGACGCTATCGGGAAGTATCTTCGCTTCCATGGACCCTCGCTCGTCCTTTGGCCGGAGCTACGAGTAAAAACCATAGCATAAAAGGTCGGAAAATCAAGAAAACGAAAGTGGAGCGATTGCTTGGCAGGTGCACCGAAAAAACCGACGGGGCCAAAACCTAGGTAGGGAAAGATCTAGTGCGGCTGTAAGGTCTCGATCGTATATCGCAGACGAAGTTAATAATAATATATGAGGAAAAACAACGTTTTAAGCAGTACAGTAAAACAAGTAGTTAAAGCATGAAATGTATTCATCAGCTCGCGTCACACCTTCATATGACTTGAGTGGCTTCGGACGTTCGTCCGAGTATTCACTAATATCGATTCGATTGTACGGGTTGCAGACCTTCAGGTCGAACCGGAGTAATGTCTTCGATCTGTACCTGCACGATCCCTGAAAGATTCCTTTCCCCTCCCGGGACTGGAGATCCCATACGGGCAATGTATTTGTACGTGCCGGGAGAGGAGAAACAAAGGCTAATATAATCGTTCGGTGCCAATATTGTTGCGTCTTTTCCCGAGAATTTATTCTGGCAAGAGACTCGGTCGACCAGTGAATCCGTAAAGACGAGTTGACCTGGAGAGGTCCAAACGTTGACCCAGCGAACTTCATCGCCTGGCTTGACGGTTATCTGGGGCGGTGTGACCACTTCCCCAATTCGAATGTCATGAATGGCCCCGGTTCGCGTAAACTTCGCCAATTCCCGCTGTTCCGATGACAGGGGGCTTGCCGTGTGACATCCCGCTACAATCAGCATCGCTCCAATAATTGCCCATGATTGAATTTTCATATTGCCTCCTCAGCCACGAATGTTGACATACTGGAAGACTGCAAACGACAGGCCGATAGCCGCCGTTGGTGTCTTTCAATCGGACATGGCTGCTAAGTCATTGTCTATACAGCAGTCCCAAGTCATCGTAACGGGATAATCGATTCCCCATTGGGTGAATAGCTAAGATGAAGCACTTGCGAGGATACGACTTGTCCAACGAAGGTACAGGTTGTACTGTGCTTGCAGTGTTCCCGAAGGTTGGGGGGGAGTGTGAATCGAACATTTGTCGTACTTGGAGCGGTCAGTGCGGGACTCAGCGTTGCAGCCGGCGCATTCGGTGCGCATTCGCTGAAGGGGATGCTCACTCCCGAGCAGCTTAATGTCTTTGAAACGGCCGCCCGCTATCAGATGTACCATGCGCTCGGGTTGCTTATCATTGGACAGATGAGCGAGACATCGGATCGAGCGATGTCGCGAGCCGGCTGGTGTTTGGTGGCGGGCATTGTTCTGTTTTCGGGAAGCCTCTATTTGGTCGCCTTAACGGGCGTGCGTTGGCTGGGAGCTATTACACCGATCGGTGGCGCTGCATTTCTTGCCGGATGGATTGCCCTCGCATGGTGGGCATGGAAGAAGGAGAGATGACGAAGTCATGGAGTGCACGGGGCGGTACGTTTTCCTGTGATCGAACCCCACGCCCCCGATGAATTCACAAACGAGCCTTCCAATCGTTGTCCCTCTCCGGTGAAGAGGAGACTGTCCTCCTGAACGACCCCGGGAAATTCCCACCGCAAATAAACGACATCCCCAAGCACGACTGCTTTCGCGGGTCGCGGACCCGCAAACGATTTATTTTCAGGATGGGCGAAGACCATCGCGACTTTCTGATCCAGATGACGCTGATGGTTGTGGATTGTCCACTGCCAGGTGCCGCAGAGGCGCGCCTGCCCGTTGATTTCCCGGGTGGTTTCGGACGCGGTTCGCAAGACCTTCCAATGTGACTGAATGCCCTGCTCGGCCGCCGAGTCGGCCCTTGTGGCGGATGCGATGACTTGGGCCGTCAATACCGGCTTTAGTCGAGTGAAGAAGTATTGGGACGCCCAGGCCTGCCTCTCAGAGTCACTTAAATTGGCATGAGCTATCGATGTATCATCCCAAAATGACATGAGTCGCCGACGAATGCCGGCCGCGCCCTCGTGCTCGGCAACGTGCATCCAGGACTCCGAAGATTCGGTCAAATGAGGAAAGGTACGATCCAGATGCTGAATATAGCGGTCGGCAATTTCACCAGAAGTGATCGTCTCTGGTGCCACAGGTGGGAAATCTGATAGCACGGTCGCAAGACTGATGGCGCGATTGAGTGCCGATCTTGAGGTATCTGTCGAGAGCCATTGCTGTTGCGGGCGTGTCTGATCTAGGAAAGTCCGAATAGCTGCCGGCTCTCCCGTATCCGCCGCCTGCTTAAGCCGATCGGCGAATTGACGAGTCGCCAATTCGGAAGTCAATTTGATTCCGGCCTCGACCCATTCAGGCGGAAAAACGGGTGGCTGGATAGATTTGCCTTTGCCGGATCGCGCTGCCGCGCTCTCGGGTACCGCGCCTGTGAGACCGAGTGTCTCTCGCAGGCGACCTAGAAAAAATAGTTTTGCTTCTTCGTCGGACTTCAGTTGCGACAGCTCGTTTGCTTCGGCTTGTTTCACAACAGACGAAAACGGCTCATCGGGCTGAGCAGATTGAGCACTGAGCTCATCAGTCAACGACGCAGTCAGCAGCATAGCTGTCAGAAGAAGGACGATGCGCATAATGTATTGTCCAATAGATGATGCCGAATCATCAAGAGACGAGGGTAGCGAAGGAGTGCAAGAATTCGCCGATCGGATCAGCGTTCGGCGTGCACGTGGGTATCGAGGAAAGCGACCGTCGATTCCCAGGCGCTTTGGGCGGCGTCGGATCGATAGCTGTCCTTACGCGTGTCATCGAAGAAGGCGTGTGGGGCGGCGTCGTATGTGTGAATGTCGATGACTTTGCCGGAGTCGTGCGCGGCTTGTTGCAACAAGGCCATGTCTTCATCCGTGATTGAAGGATCGGTCCCCGCCCGGTGATACAAAATCGGACAGACCAAATCTTTCAGCACTGTCGGAGGCGTCGTGACCTTGGCATAAAAGGCGACTGCGGCACGCAATCGTTTTCTTTGGCACGCAAAGCGAAGGGCCAGCGATCCGCCCATGCCAAAGCCGACCACCCCGTGAATATTTTTCTTGATATGATCGCGCGTATTTAAAAATTCGCAGCAGGAATTGATGTCTTGCAAGGTATCGGCTTCCTTGATTCGTGCAACCAGCGCATCCGCCACTTCGGCGCTGGCGGTCACCATGCCTCCTTGCCGTCCATAGAGGTTGGGGATGAGCACCATATAGCCTTCGCACGCGAGACCCATGGCAATGCTTTTGATCTGCGCAGTCAGCCCCCAGCGCTCGTGGAGGACGATCATGCCGGGATATGTGCCCTTTTCTTGCGGCCACAACATGGTGCCCTCGACTTGAACCTCCTTGGGGATACGCGTCTTAAAGTAGGGATCGACGGCGGCATCCGTTGCGGTCGGAATGGGAATACCGCTAGGAAAACGTACCGCGGTGGTTCCAATTTGCTCGGGAGAAAAAGGGGACGTCCGATTTAGCATCTGATCCTCGAATGGGAGAAGCCCCTCGGCTCGTGTTGATCGGCTGCGCAGGCGTCGTACTATAACGAGGCGATTGTCGGCCTGTCAATTTATCCAGATGCAGAGGACCTGAAATCTCTAGCGATTCTTTGATGAAGATTGCGCTTCCCGGCATTTCTGAGTGGAGTCGTTGTCGATGACTTTCCTAGACTGCATGTAAGGCGGAGTCGAGAGGAGACGACCAGGACGCAGAAATGGGTGGCCGTCGGCGAGCCTTTGATAATGAAACGCGAGAGCCGAGGGCGTAATCTAAGCATTCGTACGCCTTGGGAGGTGGATGTGCCGGGTCTACGGATTGGTTTGATCGGATTGGGTCGTCACGGAATGCGATACGCGCAACATATGCGGGAGCTCGCTCCGCGCGCCACGCTGGTGGCCGTCTGCAGGAGAGATGCATTGCAAGGCGCCGCGTTCGCCGACACACATGGACTGCGCTTTCACAACGACTTTCGAGCGTTAATCGCCGACCCTCATGTCGATGCTGTCGTCGTGGTCACGCCGCCGTCATTGACTTCAGTGATCTGTGGCGAGGCAATCCGAGCCAACAAACCGCTGCTGATCGAAAAACCGTTGGCGATGTCCGGAGCGGTCGCACGCACGATGGCGGAGGCAGCGGAATCAGCCAGGGTGCCGCTCATGACGGCCCAGACGTTGCGTTTCGATTCCACCATCCAGGCGCTTGCGGGAACGATTTCCAAGGCGGATACCTGTCGGCACGTGGCCTTGACCTACCATCTCGAACCCGCGTCAACGGCTCGAGAGGAATCAGTGGAAGCGATCGGACGAGACATGCTGTACCAGATCGGAACGCACCTCTTCGACCTCATACGTTTCCTCACGCACGATGAGATTGCCGAGGTTCGTTGCGACATGGACCTTGCTGGGCAGGGAGCCGCGGATTCGCGAGCCATCGTCTCGTTGCAAACGACGCGAAATGTGTCCTGTCTTCTCGATGTCGCGCGTATCGGAACGCAGCGAGTCAGCCGGATCGAATGGACAGGAGAACAGGTGCAGATCAGCGCCGACTGGGTTCATCGTCGCCTTCGTCGTATCGGGCCGCCGGCCGGGACTCATGAATGGACCGTCCCGCCCTGTCATACCGTCATCGAAACGATTCGCGCATTCATCGGGGCGTTGGAACAAGGGGACCCGATGCCGATTACAGGGTGGGACGGCTATCATGCAGTCGCGATAGCCGATGCGTGCGCCGCATCGGCTACGACAGGGAAAACCGTACAGGTCGCGGGCCGATAGACACGCTGTTGGGGCCGCACGGGTAGGATTGAGAAGATTGAGATCTGCTTGACGATCAACTCTCGATCACGCATCTGCCACGATATGGGTATCCGTCTCTTCCACACCTTCAATCGTGTGGACCTTCGTAATGACCACGTCGGAGAGTGATTTTTCGTCGGGGACGTTCACGAAGCTGAAGATGTCCGGCTGGCCGAAGCACGAATGGACCTGCTCGACGCCGGATACCTTCTTCAACGCCTTGACGACCTCTTTCGTTTTCCCGGCCTTCACCTTAATTAAGATGTACGCTTTTGTGGGCATGCGATCCTCCTTTGGTTCGCGCTCGCGAGGCAGCGCTGTGAACAAGTACGTTCAGGAACCTGAACCGGGCATCTCCCGGCGTCGAGCAGAATACACGGTGTGTAGATTGTTTCCTTGGTCGGCGAGATGTTCTCGCGCTGTGAGGAAGGTGCGGGCCAGGAGGGTGAAATCTTCTTCCGCCACATTATAGGCGCGGAAGGCAGTTCGAATGTCCGGCTGTCGCCACGTCTCATTCTTGTTCATAAAATCTACGAGCGCTTCCAACGACTCGGAAGTCCACCCATGTGAGCGGAATCGAGTCACTTCCGCCGCCGAGCGCTCGCCGAAACTATTCATGAGCGCTTCGACCAGAAGCGTCGTGATCACTGGATCGTCACTTTTCATGAATGCGGATTGAAACTGAATGAGCGCTTTGATCAATCGGTTCGCATCGGGACTGGATTCCGGTGGAAGCGCGCCGGCCTGATCGAATGTGGCGAGCAGAGCCATCACCGCGCCGACCTGTTGCGACGTGGCACGGCCGCTACTGCGCCGGGGCGTCGGCTCGGTCGGAGGGGTGAACATTTCGTTGACGCGGCTGAACGATCCGCCAGGGGACGGCCCGCCACTTAGAACATACAAATGGTCATCGACGACGGCCGATCCCAATCCATGGCGGGCGGTCGGCATGGGAGCCATTTCATCCCAGCGATGAAGAGCCGGTGCATACGCTTCATTGGTGGCAAAGGTCCCCTCCGGCGACTCGCCCCCCAGCACATATATCTTTTCGGCGATGACTCCGGAGGTGATCCCGCTTCGAGCGGTAGGTAGATCGGCGATGCGAGTCCAGCGGTCCGTAGAAGGATCGTAGGCATGAACCACCGAGAGATTCTTCCGATAGTCACGACTGAGTCGCCCGCCGATGGCATACACCAAGCCCTTTACCGAGGCGGCGGTGAGGTGATCGCGAGGAATGGGAAGCGGCGCGCGTGTCGCCCATTTATTATGCACCGGATCGTAGACTTCCACCGCGGCCGTGTTATCAGTCCCATCGTACCCGCCGATGGCGTAGAGGGTGCCATCGACTGCAGCGACGGCCAGGGCGCCTCGCGCAGAGGGCATCGGTGCGGCTTCGGTCCATGCATCGCGCGCCGGATCATAGACGTAGACGGTGGATACGGCTTTCCAGACGGACAGAAGTGATTGGGTGAATCCGCCGATCACGTATATGCGATCTCCAATGACCCCGATGCCCACATGATGCAGACCTTGGGGCAAGGGCGCTTTCGATGACCATCGATCGGTGACGGTATCGTATTCTTCCACCAGTGTCATGATTGAAAGGTCTTTCATGTTGCTCACGGTCGGCTCGCTGAATCCGCCTAGCAGATAGATTTTCTTGCCAACGGCCGCAGCGGCCACCTCTGTGCGGGCAATGGGAGCTGGCGTCATCGATTTCCAGACACCCGATTCAGAGGACGGGTCTTCGGCAAACGTCAAGGAAGCATTCAATAATGGGAAGGCGAGTACGCTGGCCATGTACAGCCAAGCGCCGATAGCTATAGACAGGACGGGAACATCTCGGTCGGCGGTGAGATGGAAAGAAGCCGGGATGCCTTGCATAGAGGGCATTCTGAGACGCATGGCCGCGAGTATACCCCTCCGGTCGCGCGCAATCCAGCCGCGTGCCCTCGGCACGTGCACAGGCCGTCTCTTACGTAGTTCATGGAAGCAAGTTTTCGAACGAACCCGTGGCGATGCCGAGGCTCTTCAGAATCCGGTATTGCCGATCGAAACGATTCGTCGTTCGGATAATGGAGACCAGCTCGCGCATTCGGACTCGGCCCCACGCGGGCACATGAAACACGGACAGCGGATAATCCGTGCCGAACAACAACCGATCGGCCAGCTCAGGATGGCGGCGGAGTTTCAACAGCATCAGGAATCGATTCGGCAAGGTGAGCGCGGACAGGTCTGTGAAGAAGTTCGGATACGCGTGAACCAGCGAGAGCAAGGTTGCATAATACGGTTCATGCACGACGAGTCCATTGCTGCACCCGTGGGCGGCGATGACCGTGACGCCCTCGTCCAGCGCCAGTCGCAACCGGGCCGGGTCTCCGACCGACTGATCTTTTCCAATCAAGCTGAACTCGTAGCCGACGTGACTGAGCAGCGGGAGGTGATGGCGGGCCAAGGCGCGATAAAACGGAACATACGCCGGATTGTCGGGATTAAATCCTTGCGCGTTAGGCAGCACTTTTACCAGGGCAGAGCCGGCTTCCGCGCAACGCTCAACTTCCTCGACTGCATCACGCCGTTGAGGGTTGATGGAGACTCCAGCCAGGAATGTATCCGGATACTTCCGTGCCGTGTCGAGAACATACACGTTGCTCACCAATAGATCGGTGCGCTCCTTATCCAACCTACCGGCCGCATCATAAGCGCCATCCATTCCCAATAGCACCGCGCGTCCCACGAATTTGGATCCACGTAATTCTGTTAAGAGATCATCAACGTATTTTTGATTGGAGCCGCTGGGCTCATCGGCGTGGAGCCCATGCTTCCACAGAAGAAATCGGAACAAGGGACTCTTCAACATCTTAGGAGAAATGAAACAACCATTGTCTTGGTCTGGAAAGGCCGCGAGATGAACGTGGCAATCGATCAGTGTATTGTTAGGGACGGTCGAACCCATATGCATAGCACTTTCTTCCCGACGCCGCACTGTGGCCTTGTGGTATTCAAGTGCTCGCCGCTAAGCGTTCGATGGCGACGCGTTTGACCTCGCGGAGATCCAGTTTACCCGTTCCGAGGACGGGTAGTTTGTCCACCTTGATGAATTGATCACGGCGAGGCACGAATAAGTTGGGCAGCCCGCCTGTTGCGATCTTTTCTACAATCGCCGGAAGCGACGCCTCGTCAACCGTATGCAGGACGGCCAGCCGTTCACCTTTACGCTCGTCCGGAACACCGGTCACGGCAAAGACTTGCAGATCGGCACCGGCCGCTTCTTGTAACGCCTGTTCGACTCGTCCATGCGGCACCATTTCTCCACCGATTTTTGAAAAACGCGAGAGGCGGTCGGTAATCTGAATGAACCCGTCTTCATCGATGATGCCGATGTCGCCGGTGATATACCAGCCGTCTCGTGTGGCGTTGGCCGTCAGGTCGTCGCGCCCGAGATACCCGCGCATCACGTTCGGGCCTTTGACGAGCAACATCCCCGCGGTGCCGATCGGTCGAGGCTCCCAGGTGTCGGGATCGACGACCCGCACGACCACGCCGGGCAGCGGATGTCCCACGTGGCCCCGGCGCGCGCCGGACTGATTGAAGCCGGGCGCGCGAAAGCCGGGGACGTTGACCGCGATGACGGGCGCGGCTTCGGTCACGCCGTAACCTTCCAGCGGTCTGATGCCGAATTTATCTTCGAATGCAAGAGCCAGTCGCTCCGGTAACTTCTCCGCGCCCGTCAGCACCGCACGCAGAGAACCGAACTGCTCGGGTGTGCAGCGACGAAGATACAGCTGAAGGAACGTCGGGGTCGCGACCAAAAAGGTCACCCGATACCGCTTGGTCAGCGTGCCGATCGGCACGGCGTCGAGTGGAGACGGATGGTAGACGACACCCATGCCGTGGTTGACGGCGAGCCATAGCGTTGCCATGTAGCCGAACGAGTGAAAAAACGGCAGGATGCCCAGCAGCCGGTCATCGGGCTGTATTCCAAACACTTGCGCCACCGCCTCGACGTTGGAATCAATATTAAAATGGCTGAGCAAGACGCCTTTCGGTTCACCCGTGCTGCCGCTGCTAAAAATAATCGTGACAATGTCGTCCATGGATGGCGTGCGAGCCGCCCCGCAGCCCCGTTGCAAAAGCCGTATGGGCGCTAGGACGGCCAGCACAAAGGCATATAGTTTAGAGGCGGTACTGATGGTCACACCCAGTTCGTCCAGCCAGATGGGTTCGATCCCCGTCGGGAGGATGAGTGATGCCTTTTCGACAAACAGTCGGCTGGTCACAAGAGAACGAAGCCCGGCTTGTTTCGCCGCCGATTCCATCCCGGCTTGCCCCGCCGTGTAATTGAGATTCACGCTCGTTCGGCCGGACAACGCTGCGGCCAGGTTGACCAATGCCCCCCCGACGCTGGGCGGCAAGAGAATACCGACACGTAATTCGTCCCTCCGCCAGTGCGCGCGAAGCGCGCGTGCCAGCGCAATCGCGCCGGTGAGGGCTTGGAGGCAGGACACTTGGGGACGCGTGGCATCCGCCATGGCGAGTCGAAAGGGATGACGTCGAAATGCCCGCACGCATGTATGATGAAGGGGACGGCGGTGGTCTTTTCGCAACATCCATGTCCGTTCGCTCAACTCATGCACAGCCGTGCGTACGTCTTGGACAGAGGTCTCTACCGGAAGCGGGTCGCCAAACGCTACCGTGATTGAATAAGGGATGCGTTCAGGGAGTTTCGTGAGAAAGCGGCCTCCGGCATAACTGAAGATACTGCCCCAGACGCGGTCGAGATAGACGGGGACGATGGGAACATGCCGGCCTTTGACGATACGCTCAAACCCCCGGCGAAACGGTTGCATCATGCCCGTGCGCGTCAATTGACCCTCGGGGAAAATGCAGACGATCTCGCCAGCGTCGAGATAGCGACCCGCCTCCTTCAGAGCATGGAGGACGACGCGCGGTCCGCCGTCGGCCGCAATCGGAATCGCTCCCATCGCCTTCATCAGGGGCTTCAACAGCGGATAATGAAAGTATTCCGCCTCGACGATGAATCGCACGGGTCGGTCCAGACCGGCGATCAACAGGAGTCCATCGATGAAGGACACGTGATTGGGAACCAGCAGGACACCGCCTTTATCCGGCACATGCGCGCGTCCCAGGATGGTGAGACGATAGAACGTCATGGTGAGCAGAACGAGGATCAGACGTACGAGGGCTTGTGGCAGCAACCAGAGCGCCCATGCGGTGCCTCCGGCGGCCGCGACTCCCGTTGCGATGAAAATATCGGCGGACGAAAGCCCGAGACGAGACAAGGCACCGTCCGAAAGCGAACCGAGCAACACGCCTCCGAAGACGAAGACATTCGTCAATGAGATGACGCCGCCGCGGCGATCCTCCGGCGCGCGCCACTGGATCAGCGAATTAATTGGGACGACGATAAGGCCGCCTGAGACGCCCAGGAGGAAGATGCATCCCAGCGTGCCGGTGAGGCTGGGCGACCATACCCCCAGCAAGAGCATGAATGCGGCAAGTCCGATGGCGCCGAGCGGGATGAACCCATACTCAACCTTCGACGCCGATAGCTTTCCGGCCAAGAACCCGCCGACACCGATGCCGGCGGCCAAGACGGCCAGCGGGAGCCCGGAGAGCGCGTCGGAGAGACCCAGAGAACTCTTGGCATAGACCACGATATCCTGGCTGAACAAACTCGCGATGGTCCAAAAGGCGATGGACCCGATAATAGCCAGCCCCAGCACACGATCGCCGCGCATGGCTGTCCAGGAGTCTTTTAGTGTGGCAAGCACTCCGCCTTGTGTCCGAGCAGGGAAAACTTTTGGTATGGACCACGACGCGAAGAAGCCGACCGTGGCGAAAGCGGTGAGGATAAGTCCAGCTGTCCACGCGTGCGAGCCGGACGCTCCCAACAAGATTCCGCCCGCATAGGTTCCGGCAATAATCGCGACGAATGTCGACATCTCGAGCAAGCCATTTCCAGCCGCCAAACGTTCGTGAGAGAGAATTTCCGGCAAGATGCCGTATTTGGCTGGACTGAAGAGCGCACTGTGCGCGCCCATGCAGCCGAGCACCACCAGAGCGAGCACACCGCCCGCAGGATTCAGAAACAGCACCGTGGTTGCAACCGCCATCAGCAGCACTTCCGCTGCCTTCATAGCAATAATGATCGTGCGTTTGCTAAACCGGTCCGCGAGCGTGCCGGCCACCAGGGAGACCAGCATGAGTGGAAGCGTAAAGATGACGAACACTAAGGTCGTATGACCTTGCGTGGCCGCTTCAAAGTCGCTCGGCGAAACATCGGCGCGAATCGTGCGAATGGTCAGGAGCGCGACCATCAATTTCCAGGCGTTGTCGTTGAAGGCGCCGCAAAATTGTGCAATCAGCAGACCGCGAAGTGTTTTGATGGGCATCGTGGTAAAAGGATACCCGGTGATCGCCTTTGGGTCTAGAAAGAAATCCACCTTGCAACAGTTTAATTCCTAATAGGTGATACGAGTCGTCGTTCAAACGTGCGAATGGGATGCGCAGAATCGCTTGTATTGAAAAGCCTCAAATTCCCCGCCTATAATCGCCGACGCTTTCTAGCGGAAGGCTACGTACGTTCTAAGGCTGTGAACGCCTTTCTGGATTGACATCGATACGTCAGTGAGGTGATGGTGCTAGCGAAGGTTCTTAGCACGGCGCTTGTTGGCCTCGATGCGTACCTGATTGAGGTCGAAGTAGATATCAGCGGCGGGTTGCCGCAATTTTCAGTCGTGGGATTGCCTGATGCCACAGTGCGGGAAAGCCGAGATCGTGTTCGCTCCGCATTGAAGAATACCGGCTTTTCGTTCCCGATCAAGAAGATCACCATCAATCTTGCTCCAGCCGATTTGAAGAAGGAAGGCTCTGGGCTCGATTTGGCCATGGCTATCGGAATTCTCGTCGCGGAAGAGGTGATCCCTCATGACGCTGTCAAGAATTGTGTGCTCGTCGGCGAACTGTCTCTTGATGGACGTATCAAGCCGGTTCCCGGCGCGCTCTCGGTTGCCCTGCTGTGCAGAAAGCGTTATGCGTTACTGACCTCGCCTGAGAATGCGGGCGAGGCGGCGGTCGTCGAAGGAGTCGATGCGTATGCGGTGTATACGTTGCCCGAGGTCGTGGAATTTTTGACTGGGAGACGGACCATTGCCGTCTCGCAAGGTGCGCATCTCCCATTATCGGTCGTACCGGATCATGACGATGAAGACTTCGCCGATGTCAAAGGTCAAGGTCATGCCAAGCGGGCGCTGGAAGTGGCGGCGGCAGGGGGACACAACATTTTAATGATCGGCCCGCCGGGTTCCGGAAAAACCATGTTGGCTCGACGATTGCCCGGTATCTTGCCTCCGATGGAACGCGAAGAAGTGATCGAAACGACCCGCGTCCATAGCGTCGCCGGGTTGTTATCCACCGGCCGACCGCTCGTCACGACTCGACCGTTTCGTGCGCCGCATCACAGTATCTCCGATGCGGGATTGATTGGGGGTGGCGCGGTCCCCAAACCGGGGGAAGTCTCGCTTGCCCATCACGGGGTGTTATTTCTGGATGAAATTCTGGAATTCAAACGGCATGTCTTGGATGGGCTGCGGCAACCCCTGGAAGATGGACACGTCACGGTGACGCGGGTGAACGCCTCCTTGCAATATCCCGCCGGCGTCATGCTCGTGGCGGCCATGAATCCCTGCCCGTGCGGCTACTACGGCGATCGGGGCCGCGAATGTCTCTGCACGCCGCATCAAATCCGCCGCTATCGGGGGCGACTGTCCGGGCCGCTCTTGGATCGATTGGATATTCATATCGACGTGCCGCCGGTGCCGGTGCGCGAATTGGGGGGAGAAGCCTCCCAAGAGACATCCGCAGCGATTCGGGCGCGTGTGACGGCCGCGCGCGCCCGTCAAGCGGCTCGCTACCGGCAGGACGGTGTGTTCAGTAATGCGCGGCTGAAACCGCGCCACGTCAAGAAATATTGTCTATTGGATCAGGACAGCCACGAGTTGATCGAGCGCGCGACGGCGAAGCTGGGACTCTCGGCGCGCGCCTACGGTCGGATTTTGCGCGTCGCGCGCACGATTGCCGACCTGGCCGATTGCGAATCGATCCAATCGACGCACGTTGCGGAAGCCATTCAATATCGCAGCTTCGACCGTCACAACGATTTGTAACGACGATGCCGACCATTCGAATATTTCTCTGGTGGTTTGTGGTCGGCGCCTTGATGGCGCTGGCCGTCATCATGGTGCAAGGCGGCATTCGGGAAATTATGCAAGCGTCGGGGCCGTTGTGGGACGTGAAGTTGGCCGAAGTGTTTACAGCGATCGTCGGAGGCGGACTGCTCGGCGGCTGCATCGCGCTCATTCTGGACCGGATCAGGAAGCGGTAGCGCACGCCGGGCATAACTGGTATCGCGGGAACGTAAAAGGGAGTATAGCGCCATGGATGTGGAAATCGGATCGAATCTCTATCGCAATACAGACGGCACGGTCGAAGTGGAAGGCGTGCCCCAGATGACGGTGGGCCTACGCAAACCGGAAGGTCCGCTCCTGCTGAGTTTTGTCCTGTTCGACGAGGCAGGTCGGGTCATCATGAAAGTCGTGGATAGCACCATTGCGTTCAACGAGCGGCGGGCTCATGAATTGGAAAAAACCGCGACGCGGCTCACGGTCAAGCACATCGAGTCGGGAAAGGTCGTATTACTTGCGGAGGTGAAGCAACCGGGTCGGGTCGCGGTGACGCAGGGCGACTTTATCACCATTAAGGGTCATCGAATGGAAATCCTGCCCCACGAATGGCGTCTGCAAAAGATCAAAAAAGCCCAAGGGGACGTGGATGTGAAGGGCGGGGGAGTTGCGCTCGGATAAAGAAGCGGCGGCGGGGCTCGCGCCTCTCGCCGCCGGTGCCATGCAGGTTCTTAGGCGATCGTAATGCGCCGGGGCTTCGTTTCTTCCCGCTTCGGGAGTTCCACCGTCAGCACACCATCCTTATACGTTGCGGCCACCTTGGTCTGATCCGCGGTGGTCGGCAGCTTGAAGGATCGGACGAACGAACCACGACCCAGTTCGCGAAGGAAGTACGTCCTTTTGGGAGCCGCTTCGTCCTTCCGTTCACCCTTAATCGTCAGCACGTCATCTTCGACTGAAATGTCGATATCGTTTCGATCCATTCCAGGCACCGCCGCTTGAATCCAGAAGCTCCGTTCGTCTTCAAAGGAGTTACAGGCGGGTGCCCAGGACGTCGTCCCATTGACCGTGCGTAGGGCTTCGTCCAGGAATTTATCGACATCAAACGGCGTCAGCGTTGGCATAGTCATCGTATCCCCCTTTCCTATATTTGTGGTTATGAACCTCATCTCTACTGCTCACAGATAAGCCGTGGGCAGCAAAAGTCAAGGGGCGGCCACGGTGGGAATCACCACCAATCCGCCGTCTTTCAAGTCGACCGTGGCCGTATCGCCGTCGCGCAATTCGCCTTTGACGAGTAGACGCGCAATGGACGTTTCAAGGGATTGCTGGATCAACCGCTTCAGCGGCCGCGCCCCGTAGACCGGGTCATAGCCACGCTTCGCCAAGTCTTGTATGGCTTCCGGCGTGAGGGCAAGGGTGATGCGCCGTTCCGCGAGCCGCTGTCGTAGACGGACCAATTGAATATCCACAATCTTCACAAGGTTCTCGATGGTCAGCGGGTGGAAGACCACCGTTTCGTCGATCCGGTTGAGAAATTCAGGACGGAAGTGCCGACGCAATTCGCCCGTCACCACGTTTTTTATCTCTTCATAGGACCGTCCGCGTTGCTGCGTCTCGAGAATTTCTTGACTCCCGATATTGGAGGTCATGATCAGCACCGTATTTTTGAAATCCACGGTCCGTCCCTGCGAATCGGTCAAACGTCCGTCATCGAGAACTTGCAACAGGACATTAAATACATCGTGATGCGCTTTTTCGATTTCATCGAAGAGGATGACGGCAAACGGCCGCCGTCGAACGGCTTCCGTCAGTTGCCCGCCTTCTTCGTACCCGACGTAGCCCGGAGGCGCGCCGATCAGTCGAGCCACCGTATGCTTCTCCATATACTCGGACATGTCGATGCGGACGAGATTGTTCTCGTCGTCAAACAGTGTAGCCGCCAGCGCCCGCGCCAGTTCGGTCTTACCGACGCCGGTCGGACCCAAAAAGAGGAACGAACCGATGGGCCGGTTGGGATCTTTGATGCCCGATCGGGCCCGTAGCACCGCGTCGGCCACGGCCTTCACCGCTTCGTCCTGTCCGACGACCCGCTCGTGCAATAGATCTTCCAGGCGGAGGAGTTTTTGCAATTCGCTTTCTAGAAGGCGAGTCACTGGAATACCTGTCCACCTGCTGACGACGAGCGCAATGTCTTCTTCGTCAACTTCTTCCTTAAGCAACCGGCTTTCGCCCTGCTTTTTGACGAGACGTTCTTCCTCGGCGGCAAGCTCCCGTTCGAGGCGTGGCAACTCGCCGTAGCGCAGTTCCGCGACCCGATTGAGATCGTAGTTGCGCTCCGCGCGCTCGATGGCCAGCTTGGCCTCTTCAATTTTCTGACGCAATTCGCGCAATTGAGCGACCGACGATTTTTCCGCCTCCCAATGGGCTTTTAGTGTTTCCATCTCGCGTCGTTTGTCTGCGAGCTCTTGGTCCAGCGTGACGAGGCGAGCTCGGCTGGCGGGATCGGTTTCCTTGCGGAGCGCCTCGCGCTCGATTTCCAATTGCAAGACTTTTCGGGACACTTCATCGAGGGCTACCGGTAGGCTATCGATTTCCGTGCGCAACCGCGCGGCGGCTTCATCGATCAGATCGATCGCCTTGTCCGGCAAGAACCGGTCTCCAATGTAGCGGTGGGACAATTTCGCGGCGGCAACCAGCGCGGAGTCCTTGATCCGCACGCCGTGATGGACTTCATAGCGCTCTTTCAAGCCACGTAAAATGGAAATCGTATCTTCGACCGACGGTTGGTCGACGACCACGGGCTGGAACCGTCGCTCCAAGGCCGCGTCTTTCTCGATGTGCTTGCGATATTCATCGAGGGTCGTCGCCCCGATCAGGTGCAACTCTCCTCGTGCCAGCATCGGTTTGAGCAGATTTGCGGCATCCATCGCGCCTTCCGCTGCACCGGCCCCGACTACCGTGTGAAGCTCGTCGATGAACAACAATATCTGCCCCTGAGCCGCCTGGATTTCTTTCAAGACGGCCTTCAGGCGTTCCTCGAACTCGCCGCGAAACTTGGCGCCTGCGACCAGCGACCCCATATCCAGGGTGATCAACTTTTTATTTTTCAACCCATCCGGGACATCCCCTTTAATGATGCGTTGCGCCAGACCTTCGACGATGGCAGTCTTGCCGACCCCGGGCTCGCCGATGAGCACGGGATTATTTTTTGTGCGCCGCGAAAGAATTTGAATGACCCGTCGAATTTCGTCGTCGCGTCCGATGACGGGATCCAATTTGCCTTGGCCGGCCAGCTTCGTCAGATCGCGTCCATATTTTTCCAATGATTGATAGGTGCCCTCGGGATCCTGGCTCGTCACCCGCTGATTGCCGCGCACCTGCTGTAGAGCGGATAAGAGCCGATCTCTGGTCAGGCCCAGTTTGCGAAAGACACCGCCTTCTTCGACCATCGCCAAGAGGGCATGTTCCACGCTGAGGTACTCGTCTCGGAGGGTCGTCATTTGCTGTTCCGCGCGTGTCAGCACTTCTGACAGACGCGGCGTCACGTGCAATTGGCCCGGGCTTGCACCGCTGCCTTGCACTTGCGGCAACTTGCTCAGCGCTTGTTCGGCGGCTTGCTTCACCGCCGTCGCCGATACGCCGGCCGCTTCCAGGAGAGAGGTGGCCAAACCGGGTTCCTGCTCAAGGAGTGACAATAAAAGATGTTCGACGTCGATCCCTTGATGGCTGCGGCGCATCGCATGAGCGGACGCAGCCTGCAAGGCTTCCTGAAGTTTGATGGTCATCCGATTGAGATCCATACGGGCTCCTTCGCTTCGTCTGTGAGTCGATCTGTGTCGTTACCTAAATAGAATAAGCATGGAGGGCGTCAAGTCAACGCGCCAGAGGCAATAGGTGAAAGAAAAGCAGGGGTTTAATCGGATGGGCGGAGGCGTCGTTCAATCTTCCTCAGGAGCCATACGGCTATTACGCCAAGGACGACGAGTATCACACCCAGTACAATCAAGACGGCAATGCCACCCATCACCTCGTGCGGCATCGGCACGGCAAGTTCCCCCTCGCCCGCATGTCCGGCTAAAGCGTCAGTAAGGATCATCAATGGCTTCGAGTAGGTGTCTGAACAGCATAGCGATTTTAGATCACATCTGCAAAGTCAGTGTCACTCGCAAAGCCTGTTGACTCATCATCCGGGACAGACTATTGTCGCCGCCGAAGCGACGAGGATGGATGAAGGACACTGGTAGACGTCGATATGCGATCGTGACGGGGGCCAGCCGCGGGATCGGTGCGGAATATGCGCGTGCATTGGCGACTCAGGGGTACGATTTACTGCTCGTCGCCAGGGACCGTGACCACCTGGAGCAACTGGCGTGGGAGTTACGTTCTGCCTATGACGCGCAGGTGCACTTTGAAGTGATGGACTTATCGGAGTCGGATGCGGCGCAACGATTGTACGTGGCAAGTCGGCAACGCGGGGAACACGTGGATCTCCTGATCAACAATGCCGGCTTTGGGTTGTTTGGTCCCTTCACGGATCTGCCCATGCGCCGCATCCAGGAAATGCTGCGGCTTCAGGTCACTACAGTGGTAGAAACGATGCGACTGTTCTTGCCGGGAATGGTCGAACGATCCCAGGGCGCCATTATTAACGTTGCGTCGGTGGCAGGATTTTTCGCACTCCCGTTCATGGCGGAGTACGCGTCGACCAAGACGTTCCTTATCGCGTTTTCCCAGGCCGTTGCCGAAGAGGTACGTCCGTTCGGTGTGCGCATTCAAGCGTGTTGTCCGGGCAGCACCGACACGGATTTCCATCGCACGGCCGGATTCCAGGCCAACAATTCCCTGGGGAGCGATACGCCTACCCACGTTGTGGCGGTTTCGTTGGCTGCCTTACCGCGGAACCGAGTGATCGTGACGATGGGGTGGCGTGGGACACTGATGTGGCGGCTGAGCCGCTGGCTGCCCGTCCAGTGGTTGACGAAATTTGCCGGGAAGTGGCTGAAGGAGCGGCAACGATCGGGATTACACAAAGGAGACTAAGTCATCGATGAGCGGACTCGTAACGGCGACAGTACATCTCTATCGTGAAGCCTTTCGCGCGACCGCCCGGTCCTTTGTCAAGGGATGGCTGACCGCCGTCGCGGTCACCGTGTTTGCCGGAGTCATGGTCGTGGCTACCGAAATTGCCGGGCATTTGGGCATGCTGGGCGGGTTCATCTTGGGAGCCGTGAATGCGCTTTTGATCGGCGCGACCCTGAGCCTGATCGAACAGGCGGTCATGAATATGCGTGCGATCTCCTTTTCTGATATCTGGGAAAGTTTTGGCCATTATTTCTGGGATGTCATCGGAGTCGGCTTCGTTTTGTGGATTCCCATGTTGCTCTTGGATAAGGGCATGGCCGCCAATCCCAATGGCCAGCTCTTAACAGCTGCTTGTTTGCTGCTCTTGTTTATTTTGCTCAACCCGGCGCCCGAAGTGATCTATCAAGTCCGCCACGATTCTCCGTTGGATGTGCTGCGCGAGAGCTATGAGTTTGTGATCGAAAATTGGATTGAATGGTTCTTGCCCTTGGCCATTGTCGTGGCGCCGTTCGGCATGTCGTTTTTTTTCGGTCTCTCCAGCCGGCTGGGTCGAGGAGCCGGCTTGGATTTTTTCCAAATATTAATATTGCCGTTCACGCTCCTCAACGCATGGCTCATCTATCTTGGGTTTCCTCAGGGAACGGGTTGGATGCTCGTCCTGCTGACTCCGCCGGTGGCCGTGGCGATGTTGATGTTTCGAGGCCATTTGTTTGCGGCCTTGCATGGCTCCTCGCGTCGCCAGCGAATGTTTCGCGGGACGCTCTCTTCTCCTGAGTCCTGACGAATCGCTTGAGCGTTCAGATAGGACTCGACAGAAGCGGTCTGATGTGAAGCGATTGAAAATCCCATCACCAGAATGGGTGATGTTCACCTACTAAGACACAACAAACCGTGCCGTGAAATCTATTCAGGGATGCGTCTTCTCGGTATCCGTGAAGATACCCGTGTATTATCCGATGTGATTCACCTTCCCCCACGTCGCCGATCGTACTCTTTGTGAGACGCCAGCTATCGGTAATTTTTGGATCCTGCGTGCAATGCGTTGTGGTACTGCTCTTACTCGAGCGAAGAGCTGTGAGACGATTTGAAAACGATCGATGAAGCGCAGTCACACAACGGATCAACCACAGGAGGTGCGTGATGGAATGGGGAATGATTATGGCGTTGCCGACAGTCATTGGAATGTTGGTCTTGATCTTTGCGCAACCCGGGAAATCGTACCAAACCTTCGGGAGTACAGCGATTAATGAACCCGAATGGAATCGGAGCGTCGCCCGCCTCTCCCTCGACCGCGTGCTCTTCAGCTTTAGCAAAACATGTCTGCCTGTTCTGCTTTACCCTTAGCGATGGCCGTGGGTGAATCTTCACCTTCATAAGACTGGCTGAGTGGTTGGTGGAGAAATGCGGGTGGTAGCGGAGATGGCGTGCTTCGCTTAAAAAGCATCACGGAATGCCAAGGTCAGCATAGAGATGGCGACCTGTGGCTTCGTCTTTTGGCTAAACCAAACGGTTAGTAAAACAGTATCAACTCGTGGGGGCTTCATGGTGACCTGTCATGACTTGTTTGAGGGTCGCTGCCAGGGACTGGCGATCAAACGGCTTGGCGAGAAATTGCGTGGCACCGTATCCCAAGGCGGTCGTTTTGATGCCTTCGTCCGCTACGCCGCTCATCATGAGAATCGGGGTGCGAGGCGCGAGTTGGCGGAGTTGGGGTAACAGCGTCAAGCCATTCATCTGGGGCATCCAGACATCGCAGAGGATTAAGTCATACTGTGCCTGTTGCACCATCGCGGGGGCGGACATCGGGTTTGGACAGGTATGGATCAGCTCTGTGCCCAGGCGGAGCCTAAGTGTTTCTGCGAGACCGGATAGCAAAGCGGGGTCATCATCGATCAGCAGGATACGATATGAAGATTTTGGAACAATACGGGATTCCGATGGTCCATCAACTACGGTATTCACAAGTAGGCCCTTTCATGACTCCAAGTTACATGCAAATCTTACAGTGTTATCAGTCACGGTTCCACCAATCATTTGAACTAGGTATTAAGGCTTAGCATAACTCTGAAGTTCTTTAGCGAACTCTCTCTCGGGGGCCGTCACTTCCTAAAATCTGTCTTTTCTATTCTTCGTTCCCCTCATAGACCGTCCTACTACTTCAAATTCCGATAGCAAATCTCCTCACGCTGTTTCATCTTTAGATCTTGCAAGTCATTTCGATGCTCCTCTGGAGCGTCCAATCGATACCGTCTTAATGAGGCGTTCATGATGTTGATGCCCTCTGTGGTTATGGTTGCTGTTGTCGCTGTCAAGAGGGGAGTCATGTGTATTTGTTGCCGGGTAGCGTTTTTAAAGGAATGTTATGAGGGGATGAGTAGGTGTCCCGGTGCGTTCGTGCCACGGTCGCTATTGTGCCTCATGGTTGTGCTCCCTGGTCCACTATCGATAATTGCTCACGCCCAGGCCGGTGATATGTCGGTACGATGGGACGTGTCCGACAAGCAGGGGCCGGATCTTTCGGGGCGGCTGAGGGGACAATTACAGCTAGCCGACGCACGAGCGGTGGACGAACCAACTAGTCCAACGAAAGCGACCGCCGCTTCTTCGGAAACATCTTCGTTAGACGTGCCACCTTTTTCTGTATCGTGGGAAAGGCGACCTGAGAGAAGTTATTTCATCCCGGGAGTCGAGGTTCTGTCCTATCTCTTTCTCCTAAATCAATACGATCGCCACTTTACTGACCCCCGGGATATTTATCGCACCAACTTCAGTACCATTCGGAACCATGTGACCGACGGCAAATGGGTCATTGATAACGACCAGTTCTCCGTCAATCAATTTCTGCATCCGTATAGCGGCACCGTCTACTACGGTCTGGCTCGCTCAGCGGGTCTTAACTTCTGGGAGTCACTGGGCTATGCGGCGGTAGGCAGCACGCTGTGGGAATTGGGAGGCGAAAAGACAGATCCATCCATTAACGATCAGATTGCGACGATCTTTGGCGGTACATTCTTGGGCGAACCGCTCTATCGAATGGCAAATCTGCTGTTGGAGAGTGACGATGAAGGCAAGCCTGGATTCTGGCGAGAGTTAGGCGCCGCCGTCATCTCACCTCCCACCGGCTTTAACCGACTTGTCTTCGGTAACCGATTCGATGGTCTCTATCCCAGTCACAGTCCAGCGACATTTATGCGGCTTCAAGTCGGCGGCACGCTGACGTCGAGTAGCCACAATGTGTCTTCGACGGTAAAGGAAAACGGCGCAGTCGGAGATTTCACCTTCACCTACGGGTTGCCTGGAAAGCCAGGTTATACCTACGCGCGTCCGTTCGACTACTTTGACTTTCATGTCACGGCGGTCACCGCCAACGCCTTGGAGAGTTTGAACACCCGTGGATTGCTGATCGGCGCTCCCTACGCGGCCGGCGATGCCACCCGTGGCGTGTGGGGACTATACGGAACCTACGATTATATCTCGCCGCAAGTGTTTCGTGTTTCGAACACGGCGCTGTCGCTCGGGACAACCTGGCAGAATTGGCTCTCGGAAACTATTGCTCTGCAAGGAACGGCTCTGGGTGGTGCCGGTTATGGAGCGGCCGGTAGCATTACCCGCACGGGCGATCGTGATTATCACTATGGACTCACTCCACAAGCTTTGATCTCGTTGCGACTTATTCTCGGCGATAGAGCCATGCTCGATGTGACAGGTCGCGAGTATTATGTCACCGGCCTGCTATCACCGGAGCAGGACGGCAGAGAGAATATCTTACGCGGCGACGCGTCATTTACGCTGCGCGTCTTTGGTCGCCACGGCGTTGCGCTGCGATACGTCGTCTCGCATCGTGATGCGAGTTATCCTAATATTGAGTACAGAAATCAGACCGTCGGGACCGTCAGTCTCTTGTACGTCTTACTGGGAGGAAGCGGATTCGGAGCGGTGGAATGGCATTAATCGATCAGAGCTTGCATTTAAGAGGAAGGCAAAGGGGGATCTGACCTTATGAAATCATGTTCATCCAAACAGGGAGGTCGTTATGGGTAATGGATGTAGAGCATTGCTCCAGGTCCCATAGAGACTTTTGTAACTTAGGTTCGACATCCACCCATTCTTCCTTTCAAAAATGTATTCGACTTGACTCCCATAGAAAATCTGCAGCCTAACTCTACGCAAGTGTTTCAGGAGCGGTGTTGCGTGCGGACTGATTTGCGATACCAATCCACGGTCTCCACCGTTACCATATGTGGATGAAGTTGAGAAGCGTAGGATCATATACTTCTGATAACCTAAGTGAACTTACGCCTGTAACGTTGAGGGACGAGTCCTGGCGAGAGGAATCGAACCTCACGTGGTTTACAATCTGACCAGGCCTAACTGAGCGACTTAGCAAGAGCTAAGGAAGAATCGAGGATTTGGAAAAACACTAATCGTGGTAGATCATGTGGAATGGGCTGTTCTGGGTAGCAGCGTGTTAGCAGCGTCGGCTTCAAATTCGGCTTCTATTATAGATGGACTCGCGGCGATTATGGGAACAACGGTCGTGACTGTGGTTCCGTCTCCAGAGCGGCCGACTAAGGTGACGGTGCCTCCGAACGGTCGTATTCGTTCGCGCATTCCGATTAAGCCGAGCGCGTTCGGTTTGAGCAGCTGTTTCTGTTCAAGGCCCACACCATTATCGGTTACAACCAACCTAATACTGGTCTCGTCTTGTCTCAAGCTCACCACAATTTTTGTTGCCTGGGCATGGCGAATGACGTTGGTGAACGCCTCTTGAAAGACGCGAAAGATTGCTGTCGCACACGGGCCTTCGATATTCATCCGTGGATCAAATTCTTTTTCACAATCAAGATCAAGTTTGCGGCAGTGGGTATCAAGATGCGATTCAATGGCCGCAGCTAAACCGTGATGGTCGAGGAGTGAAGGACGTAGTTCCATCGCAATTTGTTGCACCGTGAGGAACGCTCCGTCAATCTCCTTCAAAATGTCGTTCGCTTTGGCCTTGAGTGTTTGGTCGAATTGGATTTGTTTGAGAAGGGAGGCGACATCAAGCTTGAGGATGGATAATGATCCACCTACTTGATCATGAATTTCACGCGCCAATCTGGTCCGCTCTTCCTCTCGGACCGTCTCCATGCGGGCGGTGAGGCGACCGAGCTCTTCGTGAGCCCGTGCGAGACGAGTTTGGGCGATTTGACGAGCAGAAACAAAAAGGACCACCCCAACGGAGATCATGACAAAGAGCACGAGCGGCAGTAGGTCGGGGTTAGAACTCTTGTCTAGAGAATGTCGGAGATCCATCAAATAATACAAGATGCTTATAGTCGCGACGAGCGTGGTGAAGAGACCAGGACCGAAACCGCCATACCAGGCACTGAACAAAATTCCCGCAAGAATAGTAAAGAGACTGGACGATTGAGAGACGGGAGGCAAATGCATGCTGATGATGATTGATAGGATCACCACAACAAGCGATACACCATATCGGCGTAACGACTTTTGTTCGAGCATGAAGGAGAAAATATCACGTCGCCCCTTGCAGGTCAAAATGGAAAAAAGGTGGTTAATTAGACACGTATTCTAAGGCATTGCCCCTGGAGAACAAGGCTACGGAGATCCCATTTGACTGGCTGCACCCGGCACAAAGTGCGAACAAAATGATTGCAACGGGTGGAGCAGACCACTACTAAGTGTTGGAGCTGGCGAGAGGAATCGAACCTCCAACCGTTGGTTTACAAATCTGATCAAGCCCAATCCGAGCCGACCCACTAAGAGCTATCGGAACAAAAACAATGAAGGATTTGGAAAAACTATGATTGTGGCAGATCATACTGGATTGGGCTGTTCTGGTAGAAGGCTCGTAGCGAAATGTCTCGGGGCAGTGTTGCAGGGCGTAGGTGTTAGTATGCCTGTCAATTTTGCCAGTTCTTCGCCGGTTAGGAGCTAGGTAATATCGTGGTGCTGGTGCCCATCTATTTTCACAAACTTCCCGTTGCCACCATGGAAGAGTTCCATGGGTGCTGTGACGGACCGGGCCTGACCACGGTTCTGAGCTTCTGGAGTTGTCGTCGTTATAGAGGGACGAGAACCATGTGGCGATGGTGGGGTCTGGTCGGCATGGCACTGCTGGGCGTTCTTGTAGGGATCGGACAAGCAGGGACGGCATCGGCAAAGGAGATTCGGTTTATCGCGCAGTAGCGTGCCACTGACCGGGCAATCTGGTATCCAGCGAGCTCATGATCGACTAGAAGAAGGACCCGAAGGAGCCGCTGTATTTCATCTTGGAGAATCCAACGGGGACCGATCATGATCTTGCCATTCACGGCCAACGTGCTGAAACCGATTCACGTCCTCATTGAGGCGAAGAGTACCGTGAAAATCGAGGTGGTCACTGAGGACTTGATCGGAGACAGGGACCTCGGAGCTAAGTGCCCCTTCTTTTAACCTCGGCTCTTAACGAAAGGAGCGATTTATGACGCGACAATTCGGTAGTTGGACTGGAATGGGTGTGGCAGTTGCGGTTGTGGGGACGATGTTTGTGAGCAGTGTCTGGCTCTCCGGTCCCGCCTTGGCCGCTTCGGCTAAAGAAATTGACACTGGCGTGGACGAAGCCCTCGTGAAATTCGAAAAAGAAGTCAAAGGCGGCAAGGATTTCATTGAGCACAGCAAAGGACTGCTGGTGTTCCCGCAAGTGATCAAGGGAGGAGCTGGCTTTGGGGGAGAGTACGGACAAGGCGCCCTCCGGATCGATGGCAAGACGGTGGATTACTACAGCACCTTGCAGGGATCATTTGGACTGCAACTCGGCGGTGAGATCAAGACTGTGGTGGTGGCGTTTCTGGATGAGGGGGCCCTGAACCGGTTCCGGGAAAGCGAAGGATGGAAGGCGGGAGTGGATGGCTCCGTCTCCCTGGTCACGTTGGGAGCCGGAGGTGCGATCGATACGAACAACCTGAACGAGCCGATCGTCGGATTCGTCTTAGGTCAAAAGGGTTTGATGTATAACCTGTCGTTTGAAGGAACGAAATTCACGAAGTTGGACAAAAAATAGGTTGCTCCCCCGGATGGGTGTCTCAAGTCTTTGGGGTGTAGCGTGTGCATACCTACACCCCAAAAGCTGTAGGAGCCGATTTGGTGCGTCTTTGTGAAGTCGAAGATAGGCTATATAGGCTATAACGGAATTACTCAATCTGATCCTGCCGCAAACTGATCGACGACAAGACCTATCAGAAGGAAAAAACGAGGATAGAGTGCGGCGCTTCCCGTCAAATGGGGGTGTAAAGGAGCGCGATTGATTCGGACGGATCTCTTAAGAGTCCTTACTAGGACAGGGAGGATGAATGTTTCGTTTAGCGTATAAGATTGCACGTGAATTCACCTTCCCGGTAATACTCTCTAGAAGGACGATCGCCGATGCCTGTTCAAGTTCTATCGGTGCATATGTGGTAATAAACGCTGGCGGCTGGATTGAACAGCGGCTCATATATTAGAGGCAGCTTCAACAATTGAACATAAGGTGATGTATGGAACTGCTTCGTCTAACTTGACGAGTTACTGAGGCGGAAAATGCGACAACATTTTGTGAACGATGGTTCTGGTTCGCTCGTCTCGTTCTGCCGAAGTGAGTGCCGTGTCAACTTCCGCCGCGGCAATTCCCCGCCAAACCAGTTGGTTGGATGCAGCATCTATAATGTCGATTAACAATGAACCTGTTAGGTATGCGGGAGCCTCGTTGATGGTCGGCTTCTCGCTACCCGTCGAACGAGTATCGGCTGAGTAGCTGAAGGGTCTTCCTGCCATCCCGTTCGAATAGTATTGGGTAGAGACAGTCGGAGCCATGTCTTTCAGTCCGATATGATATGTCACATAGAAATCCGGCTTCTCGTCATAGAGCCTACGATAGCCTTTTGAGAGTAGTTGCGCCCCGACGGCCATTCGAATGCGCATATCGACGGCTGAGTTGTCGGTACGCATATCGCCAGTCTTTTCCTGTTCACCCGACAACCAGTCATAGGTGTGATATGCGGTAAAATTCGCGTCGCGGTCATAGTCGTACCCGACCTTCAGTGCGGGTGCACAAGCGGCAGATGCCATCAGAAGAACCGCCAAAAAGGGCTGCTTGCAAATCATGGCATTCTCCTGACACCTAGCCTGTGCGACTTACTTAGGGGGGAAGTGAGAAAGCATTGCGCGGACAATACTGTTAATCCGTTTATCCCGTTCCGTGGGAGTAAGACCCTCCTGAACCTCCGCCAGTGCAGAGGCTTGCCAAACCACTTGTTTGGACGCGACGTCGACAATGTCAATCAGGAGGGTTCCTTCCTTGTACGGCTGGATGTCGCTAAGTGTGGTGTACGTCCCGTGCGCCCGATCGCCAATATAATTCTGCGTGGAAGACCCCTTCATCATATCCTTCATGCCGATGTGGTAGGCCACAAGGAACTCCGGTGTTTCGCTAACCGTCGAAGTGTACCCCTTGGAACGTAGTTGCGCATCTATGGCGGTTCGAATGCGGACATCGATCAAAGAATTGTCGAGGCGCTTGTCGCCCGTCGATTCTTGTGCACCAGGGATCCACGCATAGGTATGGTAGTCGCTCCAATGTACATGGCGATCAAAATCGTAGCCAATCTTCGGCGACGCACAGCCGCCAACTGATGCCACCAGGAGGAACCAGCATAAGGATTGTTGCCATCTCATAGAGTGTACTGGGCGGGGGCATAGTAGCAAATTGCTTGGACAAGAGGAAGTGAAGCCCTTCCACAAACTGGACCAGCCAAAGCGAGCAAACTAGCTAAGCTGCAGCCCTCCAACAAGGAGTGAGGGCATGAAAAAAAGTCGGTATTCGGAGAAACGGATTGCCAGGGCGTTGCGGCACATACACCTCGATCCTTCTCGCAGACGATAGTGTTTAATGTGCCGGTGAATGGGCATCAATGGAACTGAACCGGCCCCGGTCCAACAGAATCCATGTTCCTCTGATTATTCCGAATAACTGCCGACAATTTCCCTCCTGACTCGCAAGGCGTATTCCGGTATCGCCGCCATTGATACAACCAAACACCCACTACATTCTATTCTTTAATCATCACTCAACGATGGTGAAGGGATGTCCAGTTGAGCTCAGTCCCACGTATAATATTGACGAGGCCGCCCTGGTACGCACGCAACTCGCCGAAGCAGGATACCGATTGGCGCGGCTCCTGAATGCCCTAACCGCAGCAGTTCTTGCGACAGGACGCATATTGCAAGTAGCCCACGTCATTCAGGTTCTGCAACCCGGTAGTCCGAGAAAGACCGCTATGAGAACTCTCGTCGTGGCATGTTCTTTAGTCGTGCTGGCCTCTGGCATGACATTCAGCGTCTCGGTCTCTCTCGCTATGGAGCCCGCTGAACGTCTGTTGCCGCCTCTTTATCGCGAATCGGCGACCGAGGGCACTGTGGCACGCTATCTCCTTGATCCCCGCGGCGAAATAGAGGGACTCCTGTTAACCGATGGTACTCAGATGCATGTGACGTCCCATATCGCTTCTGAGCTCATCAAAGTCATGAAGCCGGGGGATCGGATTCGAGCCCAGGGGACACGCAAGCGTCAAGCGGCACTCTTTGAGCCCCGCGTCATCCAGAATTTGAGCACGGGGACGTCGTTCAGCACCCCGCTGCGTCTTGATTTACCCATTCCTGACCAAGAGAATCGGCTCTCGATGACTGACATGAAGGCGAGTGGCACGCTTGAGGTTCTTCTGTACGATTATATGAATGAAACGGTACGCGGGATGTTACTGTCAGATGGCACCCAGGTTCGCTTTCCGCCCGATGCCACGGATGCCTTGCGACGATCCCTTCGAGTGGGCCAGTCCCTGAAGGCTGACGGCTATGGGACCGAAAATGAATACGGTCGGGCTATGGAAGCCTTACGCCTGGGATTCGAGTACGGTCGATTGATTCCGTTAGATGCCACGGTAAACAGCTTGGATGCTTCTGATCAAGCCGCAACACCAGGACCGAAATAGCGATGGCTCCTCGGCTTCACCGCATTCTGTTTTTATCTAACACGTCAACGGTACCGGGCTGCACAATTCCATAGTTTCTTCATGCCCATCGCTTCTCCAGTTAAAGGCGCTTAAAACTCGACCCGAGAGTTGCAAATATTCTCGCCGGACGAGCTGGTTGGGATCAGGCTTTGTTCGTCGGCACCTTTGCCGGCACCGTGTCAGAATCCCGCCACTAACTCATTGCATTGCAGAAGAAATTGGGGGGTGAATGACGGGTTTCAGATTTACTCCCTTGAAGATCGCGCGCGGCAGTAAGGTTTGGGAAAGTCCGCGCGGGTCTGATGATCCGTCAGCAGCGGGGCTTTAAGTAACGAAACGACCATCTTTTTTTGGATTGGTGCCAAGTTGGTGCCGGCCGTACATGCGAGAATCGATCTTCCAGGACCAGTCGCACGTGGAATGTATTGATAGTAATCGATGGAAAACTAAACCGAAGAAGAGAGGGGCGGGGGAAATCCCCCATGTACGATCATGATCGGGTCCTGAGCAATTCACGCCGAATCAAAAATAAGGAGGTTTTACAAAACAAATACTAAAAGGCACCGATGAACTATCATGGGAGCCTCAACTGAAGATTCATAGGTCAAAAACTCCGTGCAAATCTTTTCACAAATATTCATACTTCGGATTTGTTTGTCCTGAACGCGGGTTCAAACGGAATCTTTCTGAAAATGAATTACTTTTAACTGGGCGGCACACACCTGAACGCTCATAGCATTCAATCCATGGCAAGGAGGTTCTGATGACCGTTACGAATAGGCAGTCCAGGACGAATGTGCATGAGGTTGCTGAGGAAATCTATCGCATTAACACGCCGGTCGTGATCGAAGGGGCAGGCGGGTTTTCGTTCAACCAATACCTCATCGTCGATGATGAACCATTGCTCTTCCACACCGGCCCGCGAAAGATGTTTCCACTCGTCCGTGAAGCAGTGGCAAGCGTTTTACCAGTCGAGAGACTTCGCTACATTGCATTTTCCCATGTTGAAGCCGACGAGTGCGGGTCGCTCAACGAATGGCTTGGAGTCGCTCCACAGTCTGTACCACTATGCGGCACTGTCGCAGCCATCGTATCGATCGGCGACCTTGCTGATCGGGCGCCCCGTGCACTTGCCGATGAAGAGCTCTTGCGTCTGGGCAGACACGCCGTGCGTTGGTTCGACACGCCGCATCTGCCACATGCATGGGAATGTGGCTTTCTGATGGAAGAACGAACCTCTACCTTGCTATGTGGCGACCTGTTCACGCAGGCAGGCGCTGATCTTTCGCCCATCACGGAGTCGGATATTCTTGGACCGAGTGAGGCCTTCCGCCACAAGATGGATTACTTCTCACACACGAAGAACGCACGCATGATGCTAGAGCGACTGGCCTCGACTAACCCAGCCACACTTGCGTGCATGCATGGAAGTGCATGGCATGGTGACGGGGCAAAACTGCTGCGTGCGCTCGCTGATTCCCTATCTGCATGAGACATCGCCCACCAGCTACTCTACCTGTTCCTCGGAAAATTTCGACCGCTTCATGGGGTCCCCTCCTTTCGTCGGGGACCACCGAAGCCGCCATCTTACTCTAGTTTCAAGGCGCCGTCGTTTTCGGGGGAGACGTCATTGGCGATAACTGAAGAATGGAAGAGGATGTTGAGCGCATAGCCCCTATAGGTACTGCCGGTCTTTAACTTTTATACAGAAAGAAGGGATGCCAGCAATGCCTAAGTCGAGGCCGACGTAACACTTGATTACTCCCAGCCGTTCGCTTCCAGTGCGATATTGCAATGCAGGTCGCGCTTCTCAAATTGCTGCACAATCAGCTGCCGAGTTTTCGAGCCTCGCCATGGCATCACCTTCGACCGTGGGCATAACCACGGGCATAACAGGTAGGACCATGGAAGAAGTGATTCGCTAACTTTGATTGGAGCTGGCGAGAGGAATCGAACCTCCAACCGGTGGTTTACAAATCTGATCCTGCCATAACTGAGCCGAACCACCAAGAGCTATCAGAACCGAAAAACGAGGGCTTGGAGAAAGATTGATCGTGATGGAGCATGCTGAATCGGGCTGTTCTGGTAGCAGCGTGGTAGCAGATTCTTCCAAAGAGCCATATTAGCTGCCTCGCCGCCAAAATTATGTAGCCCGCTAATAGCCCAAGATGCGTGGTCTATACAAGACATTTAGATCTCCGTCCTTGGATTCTGGCTCTGCGGCATTACCCAGCTTGCGGCCTTCATTGAAGGGCTGGCAATCCACCACAAAATGCCACGTCAGCTCTCTCACGGAGTAGTATGG